>Ga0213837_1000069_pt1 | contig 220694 bp, 180 predicted proteins | sample SWPATP12_FD_160572 | JGI IMG/M metagenome (GOLD analysis project Ga0213837, IMG submission 160572) | Coastal seawater microbial communities from Marineland, Florida, United States - SWPA TP1 #2 | ecosystem: Environmental > Aquatic > Marine > Coastal | place: USA: Florida | collected 2016-08-06
TATTGTAAAAAAATACCACAACAAGGTGCATGATAAACCTTTCGAGGTTTCTGATCGAGACTCTTTCAGTATAAGAGTGTCTTCAAAAGGTAAAATTGGCTTTGGCCTCTAAAAGACTGTGCAGTAAGTTAAAATCAATGTAGATGCTGAAGCATTTTCTCGGCAACTAAAGTCGCAGACGCAGGGTTTTGTCCCGTGATCAGCTGACCATCAACCACTACATGGGGTTCACCTTTATTTGCTGCAGTAAAATTTCCACCAAGTTCCTTGATTTTATCTTCCAGCAGGTAGGGGTAAGTGGCTCTGGCCCAAAAGCCTTCTTCGCTATTGGCCTTGGCAGTGATGTTTTTACCCTTTATCAAATATTCTCCGTTTGACAGCTTGATATTAATTAAGGCGGCAGGGCCGTGACAATCGGCTGCCACTAGCCCGCCATTTTCATAGATCTTACGGGCAATATCATGTGCTTTTGTGTCAGTTATCAGGTCAAACATGGGGCCTGCGCCACCGGCAAAATATACTGCCTGATAATCTAAGGAGGTGATATCCGACAAGGGGATAGCTGATTCTAGTTGCTGGTTAAGTTTTGATTTTTCCAACCAGCTTTTATGAAAACTATCCATTCTGCTAACGCCTCTTTGTACGCCTGAACCGCCTTTGGGGCTGGCAATGTCGATCTCATATCCCGCTTTGTCTAACAGATAATAAGGCTCGACTACTTCCGGTAACCAATAGCCATGTTTATCACTTGAGATAACAAATAAAATCCTGCTTGCTTTTAATGCCTCTGCGTCTGCTTGCTCAGCATTTGCTATATGGGTGAAGATCCCGGCAATTGATGTTAAGGATAAAAATATCAAGCTGAAAAAAAATCTCGATATAGACTGTACTAATTTGGTATGCATTGAACTGCCCTTGTTTTATGTGGTTTTGAGTGCGAATAAAACTAATCAATTGCTGCGATTAAAGAATGAACTAGGGATGAAAAGTTAGGAACTGATATGTCCTTAAAGTGACTAAAGTATGAAATCATATAATAAACAATAAGATACAATTATGTGCGCTGACGGTTTTGAAGCTGTCGAAATAAGTTATTTGTTAGTTGACTTATTTACCTGAGTTTATTATTTAAAGTAGTATATTAAGCAATAAAGGTTAGTATCAAATAGTAAAAACAAGGAATTGAGTTGCGCTATCTACAAAGTCAACACATTGAAATTGACACACAAAACCAGGTGATGAACTGCCATGGCGAAACTATCACGCTAGCCCCAAAGGTTTATGACTTGTTGTTGTATTTTTGCCAAAACGGCCAAAGGGTCATTAGTAAAGATGAACTGATGGAGCATGTCTGGACTGGCACCTTGGTGACGGAAAATGCAATCAGTCGGACCCTGGTGAAAGTGAGAAAAGCCTTGGGTGACGATCCTAAGTCTCCACACTTTATTGTCACCGTGCCAAGAAAGGGCTATCGCATGTCACAACTTTTTGTAGCAAGTGACAAAGCGATGTTTTCAGAGCCGAAAGAAGAGGCAGCCGTTTTATCTGCTTCATATCAATCAGAAGTAAGTGAAGCGGTTTCGAACAATGGCTCAGGTTTTAGGCTTGGCAGCAAAATCCTAATTGGCTTATTGGTATTAACTTTTGTTTTACTTTTTTATTGGAGTATTTCTTCCGGCCCATCCATACAAACTAAGCAAATTCAGCCTCTTTCTAGAGAAATCAGTCAAGAGCTGTTTCCGGCAATATCACCAGACCTAAAGCATTTGGCTTATACCGAATCCGCCGATGATGAGGCTAATTATTTAGTTATCGAAAACTTAAAATCACACCAGAAAAAATTGGTCAAGCAGCCCAACATTAATTTATCCAGATTGGTTTGGTCTTATGACGATAAACGGGTGGCGTTTTTAGCTAAATCAAAACAGAGTTGTGATATTTATCTGGCCCCCTTATCTAGCGTTGAACAAGCCGATACCTGGCGGTCATTAACCAACTGTGGCGAATACAGTAATCCACATTTTTTGTTTAGCCCTGATGGAAAATCCTTCCTGTTTAACGATCGTTTGACCAGCACCCATGGCTATCAAATTTTTAAAATAGATTTGGAAACTGGGCAAAAAGAGATTTTGAATCAACCTATCACGGGCGGGAAAGGGAATTATTCGTTTGATGTTTCACCAAACGGCGATACCTTAGTCATGCTCAATAGTGAGTTTGAGCCGAACACTGCCGTTTACACCCTTGATTTACAAGACTCTGAGCTTAAGAAAACCGGCCAGTTGCAATACCTAATGCGCTCTGTTGCATTTAGTCATGATAACCAGAGCATAGTGCACCCGTCTCCGCACCCTGCATATGAATTGTGGCAAAGTACACTTGCTGGCGAAAAACTCTCTGTGGTGGCAAGTAACACCTCCCGGGTTAAGCATGTGCAGCGGCTTAATAACGGCAAAGACTTTGTTTTTGTCTCCTACCTGTTGAATCGAGATATTGTTTATCGAGCGGACAGTGAAGAAAATAAAGCGTTAGAAGGCTTTGTTGCAAAAAGCAACTCGTCTGTTATGGACTACTTGCCGACACTGGCGAACACTAGTAACAGTTATGCCTTTGTGTCGAAAAGATCTTCGGGTGCCCAGGTTTACCTGGTTAGAGAAGGCGATGATGGTATTGGTGAGCCAAGTCAGCTGACGAACTTTGAACATAATGTCAAGCTGTACCATCTGGCTTTTTCACCCTCGGATCAGCAGTTGCTTATATTAGCCGACAACCAGATTTTTATTGCCGATATTAATACTCGCCGTGTGGATAAACTGCCACTGAATAATATGTCAATTCAAGGTGTCAGCTGGCTAAGTGAAGAAGGGTTGCTATTTACCACGGTAAGAAACAACAGCTTGCAGGTTTCAAGCTATCATATTGATTCTGACACGCTTACAGATATAGCAGAGGATTACCATGGTGGAGTGTTCTTACCCAAACAACAGCTATTTGCACTCATTTCACAACAAGAAAGCCAAATTGTATTAATGAGCGGGCAGGGAGAAGTGGTTAAATCACTTGCCATGGAATGCAAACCCGCGATGGCGGCAAGGAAACTAAACCTGCAACTGGTAGACAACAGTTTGGTGTGCTTTTCACAAGATACGGGACAACTGGCGTCCATCGCTTTGGACTCTTTTAATGTTTCTTTCTGGCAAGATTTACCCATCCAGGTTGACTTTAACGCCAATAAACAGGGCATTATTTATGTCAAAATGGCTCAAACCATTGCGGACGTAATGAGAACCGTATCTGAATAACACCCGACCATCCTTTTGAAACACATTGAAAAATAAGTAAAAAAGTTGTGACCATTGTCGTGGTCACAACTTTTTCCTGCTGTTTCACCGCTATTTCCTAACTTACTCATTACTTTTTGCACGGCTCCATTCATTCTCCACTTACTCATTAAGCAGGAGGAATTATGGACAAACCCATTTCATCTAAACCCCCAAAAAACAATACCTAAAATATGTTATGGGTTTGGCAGGCCTTGTCGGCCTTTATGGTGCCATCGTATTGGCAGCATTTACCACTGAACGACGAGTGAAAGAAATTGCGATTAGGAAAATTTTAGGGGCAAACAACGGCCAGTTATGTTTTATGCTCCTTAATCAATTTACATTTCTTATCGTGCTGGCCAATGTTATCGCCTTGCCAATTGCCTACTGGGCAAATAAGGGATTGGTTAAACAACTTTATTTATCGTATAGACCTGCCAATGAGTGCCTTTGCAATTGGAATCGTCATCAGTTTGGTTATCGCTTACTGCGCCATCCTTTCAATTGCCTACAAGGCAGTTACTTCAAAACCTGTAAATGCGCTTGTAAGTGAGTAAGTTTGAGTGCCTAGGTGACTAGGCAGTCCACACAGAATCTTTATGACTAGTAGTACTTTCAACCTACTTCATCGTTGCTTAGATATATGCTGTTACCTAAGATCTATTAAAAAGGCCGAATGAAAGTGTTTTGCTGATAAGGTCGACAACCTCAACCAATAATTCCTCCATAACTTATCTGACCATTGTTTTATAAAGCCAATTAGATCAAATAACAGTGGTTTGGATTTTGCTTGGGCTGGTGGATAAGTTAAAGTGACGATAATTTGGCTAAGGTAAAAAATAATGATTGTAAATAAGATGTTGGCTAAGAGAGCTGTACCCACTTTACATAACCGCATTCTGACTGTTTCAGCTTTGCTTTTCTTCTTCGGCCTGGTGCAGGGCAAAAGTCATGCAATTGAAGGAATGCTGCAATTGCATAAGGGGAGTGAGTCCGGTACCCAGGGTTACACGCTAGGAGTAACGGACAGTCTTTTTCGGCATAAGGCCTTAAACTGGTCTTTAACCTATAACCTTCTTGATGATGTTAATGTCGACTGGAACAACGACTCACTGGATTTTTCTCTAGATACCATAGAGGCAAGTTTAAGTTATAGATACTCACCTAAATCTTATAATGACTTTGTTAAGGGGCTAACATTTGAAGCACAAGCTGGAATTGGTATTGCCATGACTGAAAACAAGTTTGTATGGCCAAGCCTTGATGAAGAGAAATTCTTTTCGGAAAAAGGTGATATCAACCCCTTTATTGCTTTTACTGTTTATAAAAAATTAACCAAGCAAGCATCAGTACATTTGGGGGTAAAGCATTATCCGAGCTATTCTGAGTTTGGTGATATCAGTTCTGCTTTTATCGGTGTTAACTATAGGTTTGGCCGCCAAATTGGCTATTAAATATTATAATTCAACAATAATGAATAAGGCCGTGGGGTCTTTAAGTTGTTTTTAAGTTTTTGTCTGTACCTATTTAAATAAGAATACTTGTATCGGAGTTGTTGTGATGCGTCGTTTTAATATCATATTGGTTATGCTGTTCTGGTTCAGCGCGGCAGCTTATGCTGTCGATACGGATGGGGACGGCTTTGATGACTCTGTTGATGCTTTTCCCAATGATCCTACCGAATGGTACGACACTGATATGGATGGCATAGGGAACAATGCCGATACTGATGATGATGGTGACGGCATACCTGACACTGCTGACAATAATAATGATGGTGATCCTGTTATCGATCTTTATGATCCCTTCCCAGAAGACCCCAACGAATGGCTAGACACGGATGCAGATGGTGTCGGCAATAATGCCGATACCGACGATGATAATGATGGCGTGCTGGATGTTAATGATGTTTTTCCGCTTAACCCGAATGAAACTATTGATACCGATGCAGATACCATAGGTAACAATACCGACAGTGATGACGATGGTGATGGTGTCATTGACGTGTATGATCTTTTTCCTCTTGATTCAACTGAATGGCTAGACACAGACGGCGACGGTGTTGGTAATAATGCCGACAGCGATGATGACAATGACGGCTTTGTTGACTCTGATGATGACTTTGTCCTGGATGTAAACGAATGGATAGACACGGACGGTGACGGTACGGGGAACAATGCCGATGGTGACGATGATAACGACGGCGTTGCCGACAGTGATGATGCTTTCAGGCTAGATGCCGCTGAGTCTGTGGATACGGACGGCGATCTAGTGGGAAACAATGCCGACAGTGATGATGATAATGACGGTTTTGTCGATGCCATGGATGATTTTCCACTAAATGCTGCAGAGTGGCTGGATACGGATGGCGACACTATTGGCAATAACGCCGATACCGATGATGATAATGATGGAGTACAGGATAACCTGGACCTATTCCCCTTAAACCCTGCTGAATCACGTGATGATGACAATGACGGCATAGGAAATAACGCCGATGCTGATGACGACAATGATGGTGTTTTAGACGTAGATGACGCCTTCCCACTGGATCCCAGTGAATACCAGGATACGGATAATGACGGCATAGGTAATGTGCTCGATATCGATGATGACGGCGATGGCGTTCTGGACAATGTCGATTTGTTTCCTTTAAATCCCAATGAGTCTCGGGATGATGATAACGATGGTCTAGGTAACAACGAAGACAGCGATGATGATAACGACGGTGTTTTGGATGTTGATGATGCCTTTCCGCTCGATCCGGTTGAACAGTATGACACGGATAACGACGGCATAGGCAATGTTTATGATACCGATGATGATGGTGATGGCGTACTGGATTACCTGGATGACTTACCCCTAGACCCAACCGAAACAACAGATACCGACGGCGATGGCTTAGGTAACAATGCCGATCCCGATGATGATAATGACGGCATGAGCGATGACTTTGAGCTGACTTATGGCTTTGACCCACTCGATGCGAGTGATGGTGACCTGGATACGGATCATGACGGTGTCAGTAATGCCGATGAAGCGTTAGCCAATACCAATCCGCTTATTGATGACTATCCTCCTGTGATCACGCCGCCTTCTGCCATCAATATCGATGCCGATCACACCTTCACTCTTGTTAACCTGGATGACGTCCTGGCAATGACGACTGTGTCCGCATCCGATGGCCTGGACGGTCCTAACTGTTGCCAGCCCGAAGCATTGGGTTTTGAGCAGGGAGTGAAAAGTTTCTCTTCCGGTCAGCACAAGATTTTGTGGCGAGCCGTTGATAATGCAGGCAATATTGCCGAGATTGAACAGGTGGTCAATGTCCACCCGTTAGTTAATTTTTCTCAGTCGCAACTTGTCGCAGAGGGAAGTTCTGCCAGAGTGGAAGTACTGCTGTCGGGAGTAGCGCCAAGCTACCCCTTGAATATTCCTTTTGTTTTATCCGGCAGCAGTGACGAATTGGATTATGACATTAACGCCAGCCAAATCATTATTGAAGAAGGCGTGTATGGCTTTATTGATATTGACCTGCTTGATGATTTTCAAAGTGAAGCCGATGAAGAGCTTATTCTTAGCTTTAACCCGACGGTAAATGCGGGGAATAATGATCGCCATATCCTGACCGTGACCGAAAACAATGTCGCGCCTCAAGCCGTACTGGAGTTGAAACAGCAGGCCATGACAGTATCTTCTATTGCCAAGGACAAAGGTGAAGCCGTTATTACGCTAACATTAAAGGATACTAACCCCGATGATAGCCACATCATTGATTGGGCTTTGCCCGATTATTTGAATGCAGAGCTGAGTGCGAACCAGCTTAATGTCTTTTTAGATCCCGAGCAAATCAGTTTGCCGGCAGAAGCAGGCCGACTGATACGCTTGTCCGTTACCGTAACCGATAGCGGAACAGGGCAGTTGTCTCAACAGGAATTTATGGCCATTCTGCTGCTAGACAGCCTGCCTCGCCTTACCGATACTGACACGGACAGAGACGGTATCATTGATAGTGAAGAGGGCTTTGCCGACAATGATGGAGATGGGCTACCGGCATTTATGGATACGTCCGAGATCCCCTATGTTCAACAGCTGCATGTGAATTCTGCTCAGAATAAGCTGGTGGAAACCGAGCCTGGGCTTAGTTTGAGTTTGGGCAGCTATGCCAGGTTGCAATACGGTGATGGCATTCAGCTGTCACAACAGGAAATTAATGATACCGGGCTTATCACGGCCGATGAACTTACTCATTCAAACGAGTATTTCGATTTTAATATCAAGGGGGTTTCGCCGTACGGTAACTCTGCATTTGTTGTTATACCCCTGTTAGAGGCTATCCCAGAGTACAGTGTTTATCGTAAGTTTTCTAAGCAAAATGGCTGGCAGTCTTTCGTTGTCGACAGTAAAAATGCCATTGCCTCAAGCCCAGCCATTAACGGTGTTTGTCCGCCATATCATAGCGACCATTATCAAGATGGCTTGAATACTTCGGATGTTTGTTTGCGTTTAATGATTGAAGACGGTGGCGCAAATGATGCCGATGGTATTGCCAATGGCACCATTGATGATCCCGGCGGGATTGCCGTGATTGCCAATGAAGATGTGGCTAAAGAAACGGATCCCGAAAAATCCAGCTCGGGCAGCATGTTCTACTTAACCTTGTTATTGCTGCTTATTTTTTCCAAGCGACTCATGTCGGTAATAAAGGGCGAGTAAAGGGTATTATTGACGCCATGACAGCGGGCCCAGCTTAGTATTTATGGGCCCGCAATATTGGCTGATACTTTGTTGATCTAAATTAAAGAAAGTTATTTACGTATATGCTCTAATTTTGGTTATTCTTAGTATAATACCAATTTGATTGATTTATTGCTCAACTTAGAGCTTCATTAGCAAGCTTAGAACAAACAAAATTATTTAAACATAGTTATTCTATATTTCATTCATTTTGTGCAGTTATCAGTTTGCTAATGAGCTCACGAAGTGCGAGATTAAAAGGTTTCTATGCTGCGTTATTGATTTTGACAAGGGAATAACCATTCTCTGCAATCAATGCCTTGCCTATAAACCTTTTCATTCTCGCTAAGTGGTCAATTAATTAATCAACTTGGTATAAGGGTGCAATAGAGTTGAAGCCTGATACCACAACCGCAATGACGATTCTGATCAAGGAGATCAAGGAAGTTTTTCCCTTTGGTATGTCTGAAGCGGAAATTTGTGCCGGAAAGTGTATTGGCTGCCCGAAAAAGCTGCTGGAATATATTTCCATGCAAGTGGAACATTGCCAGGCTGAGCTGGATAATGGTGATACCCCGACACTTGCCGATATCAGCAATTTGGCCAGGATAGGGAAAAAGGTCCACAGATCATTAGCAAAAAACGGATTGGTAGAACCTTTATAATCACTCTATTTTTATTCCGACAACGCCTTCTGAATAAGTTTTAATTTTGAGTTAACCTGGCATGCTTCAGCGGGTTATACTTGCTGCTCAAAAAAATATTTAGCCCCACAGCTTATAAAATAAAGCAAAGTTTTTGTTTGATACCTTGCTTAGATAATAAGGCTGTATCTTGTGTTAGTTGTCAGTGAATAATCATAGTGAATAAGGCCATTGATAAATATTTAAAAGTCTATGCTGAGCATGAAGTGAATCAGTTCGATTCCTTTCCTGTAGATATTTCCTTTAAACATGCCGTTGTTATCCCTGCCTATAAGGAGTCTTCGGATTTTATCGAGCGCTTTGTTAGCTCGAAACTGGCAGAGCAAGAGTCCCTGATGATCTTGGTGATCAATCAACCAGAGAGTGAGACGAGTAACTTAGCCCAGACCAGGCTTTTTAAAAGTGCGGTCGCGTTGGGAGCGATAGTCTGGCAAAGCGGCGAACTGTCACTGGTTAAAGTCAAAGGGAAAAGTGCCTGTTTACTGCTTGTTGATCGATTTAACCGACCGATACCGGAAAAACAGGGAGTTGGCCTGGCACGAAAAATTGGCGTTGACCTGGCGCTAGCCATGGTGCACAAAAACATACTGGCCAGTAGCTGGATACATTCGTCGGATGCCGATGCACATTTGCCCCATGACTATTTTTCGGCAACCGCTAAGGTGAGCAATGCCGCTGTTGCCGCCTGTTTTAATTTCACGCATTTAAGTGACAACCAGGCAATACATAAGGCCAACCAAGAATATGAAAGGGCATTAAGGTATTTTCTGGCGGGGCTTGATTATGCTGAATCCGGTTATGCTTTTTTTACCATAGGCAGCATTTTGGTTTTCGAAGCAACGGCCTATGCTAAGGTAAGAGGTTTTCCCAAACGCAGTGCGGGCGAGGACTTTTACCTGTTAAACAAGCTTGCCAAGCTTGGTCGGGTTGATTTCCTGCCCGATACTAAAGTCACCTTGGATGCTAGGATCTCTGACAGGGTTCCCTTTGGCACAGGCCCTGCGGTCGGTAAAATACTGACACTCAACCAACAAGGCTTGGAATATCACTACTACCATCCGCTCACTTTCCACCTGCTCAAAGAATGCCTAAAGGCATTTCAGTCCTTATGGCAATACCGCGAACAGCTTGAAAATTGGCTGGCTTTGCAGAGCGACGAGCTATCTGCGGTTCTAACCGAACTCGATATCAATGCCTTTGTCACCAAACATCATGCCTCCAGTCAGATTCAGTTTAATAAACAGTTAAAGGTCTGGTTTGATGCCTTTAAAACCCTTAAGTTTATTCATGCGGCACGAGATAACTTTTATCCGGACCTACCACTTGAGCAGGCAATGAGGCAGGCGAGTTTTTACAATGCTATAGGCTAGCCCTTACTTTTTATAAACGGCGATAAAGAATTTCCCACGAAATTTCCTGCTTGTAGTACAAATATTTATTTTTTGTGCTTAACTATTTGCTATGGAAAGAAAATAAAGAATGCTTAGCATCATGGTTTACTTAGAGCGTGTTGATCTTTGCTGTTTGAATTTTGTTCTATTTAAGCCATGAATAAAATGGATTTGCCTTAGGGGCAACCGATTTTTCGAGACTGAAAAAGATCAGCAGCCCTAATATCCAAAACTAACTAACACATTCATAAAAAGAGAGTTTTTTATGGCTGAAGCTATGTTTGTTACGGCTGCACGCATTGCCGCACATCTTTATTTTGCGACAAAAATAGCCGAGAACCTGTCATTAACGGCTAAAAATGCCCGGGCAATTACTGCCAGGGCAGGGCAGCAGGCGGCAGGATTTACCGCGTTAACCACTTTTATTCAAGAACTGGCAGACAATACCATTAACCTGGCCCAACAAGTCAATAAGGTTGCCGTGAGCATCTCAGTTTGTGCCACCCAACTTGAACGCGTGGACCAGGCCAGTATTAAGTTTGCTTTGGCTCAAAAGCTGGGTGAAGGCGCTCAATACTTGCATACCATTCGCTCTGGCATTATTAAAACCGCCGACCATCAAAAGCGGCTGGGCAATGAGTTTTCGGGTTTACGCTATAACTTGGATGATTTAGTGGAAGAAACCCGTAAACAAATTCGTTTTGCCGCCGTTATTTCCACCATGTCAAAAGTGGAAGCTTCTAAATCGGGACACTTTGAAGCGCAACTTGAAGTGATTGCCGCTAACATATTACAGGCCAGCAATGATATAAGGGTCGAGCTGGAAAGTGCGGAATCGCTGTTGTCAACGACCGTAGGATAAGGGGAAAAGGGAAAGCATGAAAACAACAGAAATTGTAAAAAATGGTAGAGCCAAATGGCTAATGTTTGGCAGAGACGCAGACAAACCGGAAAAAATTATCGATACCAATCAGTATATGTTGGTAACCGAGCAAAGGGCGCTATTAATGGATCCCGGCGGTGTTGAGCTGTTTGCCCCCATGCTTGCCTCAGTTTTAAAGCATGCTTCCGTTGAACAGGTGACAGATCTTTTCGCTTCTCACCAGGACCCGGATATCATTTCGTCCCTGGGACTTTGGGATCAAGCCTTGCCTAATGCAGTATTGCACAGCCCCTGGCTATGGGAAGGCTTTATCCGCCACTTTGGCATGGAGAACATTGAGTATCAGGCGATCCCGGACGAAGGTGGCACAATAGACCTTAGCGGTTACCGGGTTGAACTGGTGCCGGCTCATTATCTGCACTCTTCAGGTAACTTTAACGTTTATGATCCCCAGACCAAGGTGCTGATGAGTGGTGATATAGGGGCGGCATTGGAGCCCATCGATGCCCCCCTGTATGTGGAAGACTTTGATGAGCATATCCCGAAAATGGAAGGGTTTCACCGCCGCTGGATGCCTTCCAATTCTGCCAAGCAGGGCTGGATCAACCGAGTGCGGAATTTGGACATAGATTATATGGCCCCGCAACACGGGCGAATTTTTACCGGTGACAATGTCACAAGATTTTTAGACTGGTTTGAACGTTTGGAAGTGGGAAAGATAGGTTAATCGCCTTGGTAAAACTGGTTATCCAAGAAAAAAGCCATTTGAATGATTCAAACGGCTTTTTCTTGCGAATAGCTTATTAAGATTTAGTGAATACCGCAATCATTCAGGTGTTTGGTATATTGCTTGTCGGTACCGTTGATATGGTTGATCAACCAGTCGGACAGAAACTGGCTGACTTCTTCAAAGGCCTCGTGCCCTTCTTCATTATACCTGGCTTCCAGGCGTTTAATTTCGTCTATCATCACTTGGTGCTGGATCTTGTGGGCTTCGAGATCCGGGTAATTGTTGTCAGCCATAAGCTTTTCTTCCCGGGTAAAGTGATACTGGGTATAGTCGGTCAAATCTTTTAGGGCTTGACGCTCATACTCTTCGCTCATGGCGTAATCATAGGCGGTGTTAAACTGGTTGAGCAGGTTAAGCAATTTTTGATGGTCCAAATCCAAGGCTCTTACGCCGACGCTATATTCTTCCTTCCATTGAAATTCACCATTTTTTCTACTCTTGTTGTAAACAAAGGAAACCAGGAATAAGACGGCAATCAATAGCCAGGAGACGGGATTGGTTAAGCTGGTTAGGAAACCCAAAAAAATCGCGACTATAATAAGGCCTATCATAGCGGCATATATAAGTGCTTTAGAACGCTTTGTCATTTAAATATACCCTTCAAAAATGGAAAGAAACAATATTACCTATGTAGTAAAACTTAGTATAACTCTCTAGTTTTTCATACAAAAAAATAATCCTTCGAACGTTATACCAATTGAAATAATAAATTCACTTGGTATTAAACGTTTTTCACTAAGTGAGATTTTGCCAATCACTCGAATGATAACATCTTAATAGCCCTATTATTTTTACTGTTATTCATAAGTACAAGCCTTTCTGATTCAAATAAATTGAGCTAGATCAAGTTCAAACTCATTTAAAACCAAAAAATTTCAAAAATTGATCTGAGTCAGGTTGTTAAAGCCAATTTTGCCCGATAGTAGCTGTAACAAAGTGTTACGAGCTTATTTTTTAACCCATAAACAAGAGGGTGGCAGATAAAAGACTAAACCTTAAAAAGTTATAAGCATCAAAGATTTGCTTCCGTTAATTTTGCGCCAACTATAAGCTGCGACAGATAGAGAAAGCTTGACGGTTAAAATTAGAGATGCAGGAAAAAATGAATTTTTACGCAAATATAAAATGTAAAATAACATCTGGAGAGTAACTCATGAAAAAACTAAAGTACGGACTATCAGCTCTTGGTCTTGCAATTGGAATGGCGACTACGGGTCTTAGTCTGTCTGTTTCTGCAGCAGAGCCTACATTGTCTGAGGCAGACTTTGAAAAAGCACAATTACATTACTTCCAGCGCTGTGCTGGTTGTCATGGTGTTTTACGTAAAGGGGCGACAGGTAAAAACCTTGAGCCTAAAAACATGCTGAAAAAAGGCCAAAAGCGCTTGGAGAAAATCATTGCTCTAGGTACTGAAGGTGGTATGAACAACTTCGATGACCTGTTCACCAAAAAAGAAATTGCCAACCTGGCAACCTTTATCCAAATGACTCCTCCTGTTCCACCGGAAATGTCATTGGAGCAAATGCGTTCTCACACTAAAGAGTACGTTGCACCTAAAGATTACCCAGCCAAGCCTTTACATGACCGCAACTGGAAAAACTTCTTCGTAGTTATCGAACGTGATGCGGGTAAAGCAGCCATCGTTGATGGTGACAGAAAAGAAATCGTTGCACATATAGATACAGGTTATGCGGTACACGTAATCAAGGGTACAGAGCATCACAAAGTTGACCATGCAAAAGACGTAGGTCGTTTCTGGTACACAATCGGTCGTGACGGTAAAGTTAACAAGATCGATTTATGGCAAACGCCCGACAAGATGCTAGTTGCTGAAACTAAGATGGCATATGACGCGCGTGATATCGCGGTATCTGGTGATGGTAAATACGTTATCGCCGGTGGTTACTGGCCTGCTCACTTCGTTATCATGGATGCAGAAACCCTTAACCCGCTTAAAGTGGTTTCAACTCGTGGTTACAACACTAAAGGTGAGTTCGTCAATGAAGCGCGTGTAGCGGCTATCTATACTACTCCAAATGAGCCTACTTTCTTGGTTGCTGTTAAAGAGCTAGGCCAAATGTGGCAAGTTGACTATCGTGACCTAGACAACTTACGTATCGAGCAAATCGATTCAGCCGAGTTCTTGCACGATGGTTTCTTCGACCCAACAGGTCGTTACTTCCAAATCGCGGCTAACGCCTCTAACAAAATGGTCGTCGTTGATACTAAAGACCGTAAGTTAGAGAAGATGATCGATGTTGACTCTCTACCTCACCCAGGCCCAGGTGCTAACTGGGTTGACGAAAAATGTGGCCCAGTTGGTGGTACTACTCACTTAGGTGTTGGTCTGGTCTCTGTCTGGGGTAACGATCCTATCGGTCACCCTGACCAAGCGTGGAAACTTTGTTATGAAGTTGAAACAGACGGTGCTGGTGTATTCATCCGTACTCACGAAAACTCTGACTATGTTTGGGCTGACCAGCTGAAACACCCAGAGCCAGAAGTACAGCAGTCTGTACAAGTATTCGATAAGAAAACTCGCGAAATCGTGAAAACAATTCGCGTAACCGAAGAAGAAGGTAAAGCGGCACTTCATATCGAATTCAACCAAGACGGTACAGAAGCTTGGGTATCAGTATGGAACCGTACGGATAACGGCAACCCAACGGGTGAAATCGTAGTTTATGATGCCAAGACGCTTAAAGAGAAAGCTCGCATCAAAGGCTTGACTACACCAACTGGTAAGTTCAACGTTTATAGCCGTATAAACCACAAAACTTAATCGCTAACCAGTTAGTGATTTAATGCGGACATGGCATCTGCCATGTCCGTTTCTCTCAGTAAAACCCGCACGAGTTAATTATGGCAGAAAACACATTTAACAAGCCTAGCTTTTGGTCTCGACGCCTAATGCTTGGAACTACTGTTGCCGGAGCTGTAGTCTTTTTTGTAGTTGGTATCATCTTTTGGGGCGGCTTTAACACCGCCATGGAAGCGACTAATACCCTAACCTTTTGTACCAGTTGTCATGAAATGGAAGACAACGTTTACCAAGAATATACGCCAACTATTCACTATTCTAACCGTACAGGTGTACGCGCCACCTGTTCGGATTGTCATGTGCCAGATCCTTGGGTGCATAAAATTGTCCGTAAAATCAAGGCATCAAGAGAAGTATTTTATTGGCTGACCGGCAAGATTGATACGCCAGAAAAGTTTAATGAGCACAGGCTCAGCCTGGCCAAAAATGTTTGGAGAGACATGAAAACGACTGATTCGAGAGAATGTCGTAACTGTCATAATTTTGAATCAATGAATCCTGAATTTCAGAAGCCTCGTGCACGTAAACAGCATTTAAATGCCTTTAAAACGGGACAAACCTGTATTGACTGCCATAAGGGTATTGCCCATCATAATGTACGTGACAAGTTAACGGATGAAGAGCTTGAAACCCTGGAAGCGCCGAACCCTGAATATGTTCGTGAAGTGCCACAAATGTACCTGGATGGCTTAAAACGTGCAGAAGAGAAAGAAGCGAAATTAGCGGCGGATGCCAAAGCGGAAAAAGCCGCACAAAAAGCGGCGGTGCAAGCCAAAATTGATCAGGCAGTTGCTGAAGCACTAGCGAATGCCGGCGGCAGTGCAACAGCAGCAAGTGCTAGTGGAGCAGAAGCACCTGCGGCCAGCAATATAAACGTTGACTGGAGCAAGGCTAGCTCAACCGATATCAGCGTCTTCTTCCCTGGAACGGCTTCTATCGAGTGGATTTTAGGCCGTAATCACGGCGGTAAGCGAGCGTTTAGTAAGGGCGACCGTTGCTTGGAGTGCCATGCGGAAGAAATCCCGGATATTGGTCAGAACATAGTTTCTGGTGAGAGCGAAAAAGAACTTGAGCCTAATGTTATCCCTGGCAAGCGTGGCAGCTTCCCTGTGACCATAGATGCCACTCATGACAGCGAGTACCTGTATATGCGCTTTAGCTGGCCGGAAGGTGAGCATGCGGCCGTGCCATTTGTCGAAGGTGGCAAGATGGATCCGGAAAACCCAATGAAGCTGGCCTTTATGGTGGCAACGGACGATGCTGAATATGCCGACCGTGCCGGTTGCTGGGGCACCTGTCATGCCGACGCCGCTACCATGCCGTTTGCACCTGAGCAGGATACCTTGCTGGGTTCGGACCTGGCCAAGCGTCTTAACTTTAACTCGGGCGTGACCAAGTATGTGAAAGAATCCCGTACCAAGCTTGAACTCAAGGGCCGTCGCGGTAAAGCACTCGGTGGCTGGGACAAGTTAAAACCTGAGGCTGATATTCAGGCGGCGCAGGAAGCCAAGCAGTATATGGACCTGGTGCGCTATAAGTCCGGCAGCAAAGAAGTTGAAGACGGCTTGATCCTGGCTGAGCGTACCATGCACGGTGGCGAAGGTGCAGAAGTTGAAGCCTCGTTGAAATCCGGCACCTGGTCTGTCGTGGTTAAGCGTAAACTTAAGTCTGACAAGCCTGGCGATATCAGTATCGAACCAGGAACTGTATACAACTTTGGTTTCGCCATCCACGATGATTACTCAAGTGCCCGTTATCACCATGTATCCTTCGGCTACAAGTTAGCCCTAGATGACGACAGTGCTGAAATCAATGCGGTAAAACAGTAATCCTGGGATTAATTAACGAGTAACAAACCTGCTTAGCGCAGGATGTAAATCAAAGCAAAAGCCACTCATATCAAATGAGTGGCTTTTTTATTGCCCCCAACTAACTTTAGCCAAATTCAGCCCATTCGCTCATATAAAACCTTGCGAACCCAAAGTTATGTTCAGTATTTGTGGAGGAAATACTCCTTGTATGATAGTGAGTTTTTTTGTCAGAGTTTTTACTGACAGGATAAGGAGTTATTAAAACGGCCACTAATTTCAAGATAAACCTCTTGATATGCAAATAAGGAATAATATATTCTTTTGCGTCATATTCAATTCGCTGAGTCAATGTAGAGTAAAATGAAAGGTCAAGCTGCAGAGAATAATTCGTTTAACGGAGAAATTTATTTGGACGGTAACGCTACCACCAAAGTGTTGCCAAAGGCCGCGGAAGCTGCCATGAATGCAATGGAACTTTCGTTTGGCAACCCCAGTAGTAGCCATATTACCGGTCTCAAGGCAAAACACATCATGGAAGAAACCCGGTCACTGGCTGCCAAAGTGATAGGTGCGGGCCAGGGCACCATAGTATTTACCAGTGGTGCAACCGAAGGCATCCAGACCGCTATATTATCGGCATTGGTTGAAGCAAAAGAGGCCGGTAGAACAGGTAAGGACTATGTTATTCTTTATGGTGCAACAGAACATAAGGCCGTACCAAATACCATTATTCACTGGAATGAATTGCTGGACATCAATGCCGAAGTACTGGCTATTCCGGTTGATAAACGCGGTATCCTGGATCATAAGTTTATCCAGGAATATCTTCCCCGTGCCTTGCTAGTTTGTACCATGGCGGTAAATAACGAAACCGGCGCCTACCAAAACTTGGCAGCATTAAACGACGTATTCACTTCAAGTATTCACCAATCACGCTGGCTGGTGGACTGTGTGCAGGGCTTGGGTAAGTTAGACTTGGATTTACAATCCCTGGCGGTTGATTATGCCCCGTTCAGTGGTCACAAACTATACGCTCCAAAGGGGATTGGCTGGCTCTACATTAAACAAGGAAGCCCGTTTACCCCCGTTATTGCCGGCGGAGGGCAAGAAGGCGGTTTGCGCTCGGGTACCGAAAATACACCAGGTCTTGCGGCCTTGCAGGTTATTCTTCAGGCACTAGATTCGAATGACGAGTCAACATTTCGCTCCATAGATTCCTTGGCTCAATATCGCGCACAGCTAGCGGATGCCCTGCATACGGCGTTTGACAAGGTGGTATTTAATAATGATTTTTCCGTGTCAGTGCCAACGACATTGAATTTTGCCATTCCGGGATTTAGCAGTAAAGAAATCATGGATCTGTTTGATGCTGCCGGCATTAGGGTGAGTTCAGGCTCTGCATGCAGCTCAAAAGTGACCCGTAGTTTTGTATTAGATGCCATGGGCCTGCCGTCCTGGCAAAGTGAGTCAGCCATTCGCATGTCGTTCGGGCCGGCAGTATCACCAGAAGAAATAGATCGGGCGTGTGAGCGAATCATCAGCGCAGGCAAGGCATTGCAGCAAAGTTGTTTAGTCTTTTCAGATCAAGATGATGACTCGCAAACCTTTGGTATTCAAGGCTTGCTACAGCTTAAGCATGGTGGCAGCTGCACCTGGTTATACTGTGAACCAGAGTCGAGAGATTGCGTTATCATAGATCCCTTACCCGCATTTGCAGACCGGCTTGATAACATGATTCGCTGCCGTAAGCTTAACTTAAAAGCGGTTGTCGATACTCATGGTCATGCCGATCATACAAGTTGCCGACCTGAAATCCAGCAACTATTGGCAGATGTGATCCCCGCAGAGTTTTCAGATACGGACGAACTCGGTTGGCCAACTGCAGCAACTAAGGAAATAAAGCTAGCTGACGGCTCGATAGGCAAAGTGATAAAGCTTGGTCCGAAATCCTTTATTAAAAAATCTATCCCTGGACACACGGATGATAGTGTCGCCTTCTTTATCGGCAATAGCCAAGATATTGAATGTAAGGCGGAGCAAGTTGAATTTGCTTTTGTCGGTGATACGATTTTGATGGGAACGCTTGGTAGAACCAACTTTTCAAACAGCAATGGCGGATCTCTTTATCATTCGCTTCAGAGCTTAAATAAGTGTATGACAGGATCAACGCTGATTTGTCCCGCGCACGACTATCAACACGAATTTGTGACCAATATCAACACAGAGTTGCAAAATAACCCGCTGTTAAAAGCTGTTATTCATGGCGAATTGAGTATGGAGGAGTTCGTCGATAAAAAGCGGCAGCTTGATGCAAACTTGGTTGATGAAGTCGGCAGTGAAATAATGTGTGGCGCCTATCAGAGGGAATGTCAAAAAAGCCAATTAAAGGAAATAACGCCAGCAACCTTATCTGACTGGATTGGTGCCAATAAGGCGATAAGTATCATTGATATAAGAGAGCCACATGAACACGCTTTATCGGATGAGTTGCCGTATGAGTCAAACGTTAAGGTGATGAATATCCCTTTAACCAGAATAGTTCAGTTTGTCGCTGATTTTGCACAAAGTAATACTGAGGAAACAACGGTATTTATTTGCCGCAGTGGTTCGAGAAGTAAACTGGCGGCGAGCATGTTTAAGCGACTGGGGTTTGAAAACGTCACTCACGTTATAGGTGGACGGGCGCTGAGTTAGGGCATATCTTTATTTACTTAAGGCGGGGTTAACTGGCCCGTCATATCAGTGACTTTAATGTCCTATGACTTTACGGCTTTGGATTGAATCTTGAATAACTAAATGTTCTTATCTGAAGCCACTAAGTCCGATTCCAGCTTGCTGTCATTCTTAGCATTCAATGCCTGCTTTTCCATACGAAAATAATAAAAAGACGCCAATAACAGTATGCCGACAAACGGCAGGCTGGAGAGCACCAATATATGCCAGCCTGCTTTAAACAATACCCAGCCCGCCATTAAAGATGCCGTTGCCTGACTGCCAAATAATATGACGTCATTGATGGCCTGAACCTTGTGCCGTTCACTGGCACGGTAGCCTTGCGGTAGCAGGGATGTTCCGGTTAAGAATAAAAAATTCCAGCCGATCCCCAGCAACATCAAGGCCCACCAATAGTGCATGACTTCCTGTCCTGACAGGGCAATCAAAGCAACCCCTGCGTATATCAGTGTGCCCGTAAATAATAGGGCCTTCAGGCCAAGCCGGTTAACCAGCCAGGCGGTAAATAGGGAAGGGATAAACATGGCGGCGATATGGCTTTGAATCACCCATTTGGTGTCTTGCAGGCTATAGCCGTGCATCTGATGCATGCTAAGCGGTGTGGCCGTCATCAGGTAGCTCATCAAGGCAAAGCCTATGGCAGCAGATAAAATGGCGATAACAAATATGGGCTGTCGGATAATGGCTGAAAGTGGCCTGGATGGGCCAGTCTGACTGTCCGATTGGATATCAGGATTTTCAAATTTCATCATAAGTGCCATGGCGGCTAACAGCAGGGTTGATAGGGACATAAAGGAGCCGGCATAGCCATGGGGAGAGTCAATCAAGTCTTTTGAAGCAACGGCAATTTCAGGCCCGAGAAATGCGGAAAAGATGCCGCTCAGCATAAGGATTGACAGCACCCTGGGAACATTTTCCGGCTGTTTTGTGCTTTCAATGGCGGCAAAACGCATTTGCTGTACGAAGGCGGCATTAACGCCAAAGAGTAAGGCGGACAGGGCGAAGAGTTCAAAATGGCTGGATATTGCAGATATGGTGGCCAAACAGGAAGCAAGCAGGGCACAACTAAAGCCGGTTAAGGTCGCAAACCGCCTGCCTTTTCTTTTCGCTATTATGGCGGCGGGAATGGAGGCCGTAGCAACACCTAAAATCATTAGGGTTACGGGCAGGGTGGCCAGGCTGGGGTCTTCTACCATGTTCGCCGATAAAATCGCGCCAATAAAAACAATGACCGGGGAAGAAGACATGGCCAGTGGCTGGGCGAGAAAAAGCAGCCAGATATTTTTGGATAGTGTAAAAATACGGGACAGGATAAGAGTGCTTAAGAGAAGTAATGCCAGGGTAATAGCGATATTGGTCAACATGTATTTTCCCAATTATTAAGGAAGAAAAGCAAAACAGAGCATGCATCTTATCTTATTTGGCAAACGACGGAAAATCTCGGTCAATTTCCGGATCAGCTGATCTAGATTAATAATCTATACGAACTCCTTTGTTAGAATTGTCACATATTGATGAATAATCCGGTTACAGGAATGACGCTCCAGCAAACACGTACGTTAACAAAGTTCTTATTTTTTATGCTGTTTTTGTTTGCGCCCCTGCTGGACATCTTCAGGTTTGACCTGACCTTAGGGCACTTCATTTTGTTTGGCCAATCTTGGACCATTAGCATAGATCCTATCTTGAGGGGCGGGGGCGACAGCTTGGATGCCGCCGTTAAGATATTTGCTCGGGTTTTATTGCCGGGTATGGCATTTGTTGCCATCACAGGGGTCTTGATCTGGAAATATGGCCGTATCTATTGTGGCTGGTTATGCCCGCATTTTTCCGTGGTGGAAATGATCAATGAGCTAATGCTTAAACAGCTTAACCGGGTGACTCTGTGGGAAAAGGCCACCAAAGCGAGCCGGGGTATAGCACCCAAACTCATTGTTGGCCTGGCTGCGGTTAGCATGGCATTTGTCTGGGCGGTTGGTTTACTTAGTTATTTGCTGCCTCCTAAGGAGCTCCTGGTAGAACTGGTTCATTTAGAGCTGGGTTTTGGTTCGACTATTTTTATTACGGCGGCGACCCTGGTTTTTAGCTGTGATTTTATTTTTGCCCGCCATATATTTTGCAAGTATGGCTGTGCCCTGGGCTTGTTTCAAAGCCTGATCTGGATGGCCAATAAAAGGGCCATGATAGTCAAGTTCGACCGCAATAGGGCCAAGGCGTGTCGGGACTGTAGTTTAAACCTTGCCGATAAGGCCTGTGATCTTGCCTGTCCAATGCGCTTGCCAACGCGCAATATGAAGCGAGCCAAGTTTACCTGCACCCAATGTGCTCAATGTATTTCGGCTTGTGCTCTGACACAGAAAGACAACCCTGAAGGAGGGCTGTTGACCTGGGTTGAAGGTGACAGTGCGGTCGAAGTGGACAGGGCGGCTGCTAAGTACAAGGTTGGTGAAATTGATATTAAGGAAGTGAAATAAGCCTGTGGTATTTATTCTATTTAAAAAAGTTAACGGAAGAATATACTGATGGCAGGGCGATTTTGTTGTTCGCCAATCATTAACTGCGTGCGTGAGCTTAGTCCGCCATGCACAATAATAAAGGATTGGTAAGAGAGTAGATTATGTTAAGAGTGTTACTGATGTTAGGCCTGATGGTATCGGCCACTGTGGCTGCCAAGGAAGTCGTGGTAGAAATATATAAAAAACAATATATTCCCTCGCAAATCACGATAAATGCCGGCGATACCGTGATTTGGAAGAACAAAGAAAAACGCCAGTATCACAATGTCTGGTTCAAGCAGTTTGATAAGGAAGAGCCGGATTACTTTTTCCCGGATGAAAGCTATCAGCGCACCTTTGATGAGGCTGGCGAGTTTCCGTATGAATGTGGACCACATCCCAAAATGACGGGCGTGGTAAAGGTAAAATAGTGCAGATAAATGAATCGTAGATTCTCACTTGATCGGTGTCAATGAAAGGTTAAACCATGATTGCACTCAAAGGGGAATTTGCGTATTTTTCCTGCTAGAAATTTAAATTGTTTTAATTCTCATTTTTGCAAGACGCTAAAGGGTCGAACAAAGGCGAATTTAACTAAGTTTGAGATTATATGAGCACTGTACAACTTCAAAAATCTGTTAGTCACGACAATGAACTTTATTACCAGGAACAAGGTAACGAAGTCTCGTTATTTGAATATGCTTTCCAGCATCAACTACCTGTTTTGATCAAGGGACCGACAGGTTGTGGTAAAACCCGTTTTGTTGCCCATATGGCTGAAAAACTTAATAAACCTCTGTACACGGTTGCCTGTCATGATGACCTGACGGCAGCGGATCTGGTTGGTCGCCACCTGATTGGTCCGGACGGCACCTACTGGCAGGATGGCCCATTAACCCGGGCGGTTCGAGAGGGAGGCATCTGTTATCTCGATGAAGTGGTTGAGGCCCGCAAAGATACCACGGTTGTCTTGCACCCTTTGGCGGACGACAGACGCGTGTTGCCCTTGGAGCGCACAGGTGAATTGCTGGAAGCAGCGCCCGGCTTTATGCTGGTGGTGTCCTATAACCCTGGCTATCAAAATCTGCTAAAAGGCATGAAGCCCAGTACCCGCCAGCGTTTTGTTGCCTTAAGATTTGATTATCCGGATGCCGAAGTTGAACAGCAAGTATTGATCAAAGAGGGGGGCGCCGATCCTCATCTGGCCTTTAAACTGGTGGAACTGGCCCATGCCTTAAGGCGCCTGGAGCATAATGATCTCGATGAGGTGGCTTCGACGCGCCTGTTGATTTACGCCGCCCGCATGATCTCCAGCGGTATGAACCCGCTGGAGGTTTGCCGTTGCTGCCTGGCAGAGCCTTTATCTGATGATCCGCAAACGGTGAAAGCCCTGATGGATGTTGCCCGTATTTACTTTGACAGTGACAGTTAGTCCTGTCCGCTCGCTAAAAATGTCCTGGCTAAGTCACTTTTAGCCAGGGCCATTCTTGGAAGTTTCTTATGTCTGATACCCTGACCGCAGAGAGCGCTGATTTTTCCGGTCAAGATGGATTAATCAAACGTTTGCCTGGCGATCTGGCGATGTGGTTTTTTATCCTGGCCGAGCTCTCTGTCTTTGCTATTTTCTTTATCGGTTTTGCCGTTGCCGAGCAGTTAAACACCGAAATGTTTGTCGCCGGTAAGGCTCAGTTGCACCCGACGGCAGGCCTTATCAATACCCTGGCCTTGATCACCAGCAGTTTTATTGTCGCCCTGGCACTGCAAATGATGCACAAAGGCAATGGCAAAGGAGCCGCACGTACCCTGATATTGGCTCAACTGGTTGCCGTGGTCTACCTGGTGGTAAAACTTTGGGAATATCAGGCACTATTTGAAGCGGGCATAGGCATAGAAACCAATACCTTTTTTACCCTGTATTTTTTGATCACCTTTTTTCACTTTATGCATGTTTTGCTGGGCATGGTGATTTTGACTTTTATTGCCATGAAATCAGCGAAAGGCGAGTACCAGAGCGGCAATATGTCGGGTTTTGAATCTGGCGCCTGCTATTGGCATATGGTAGATATGCTATGGATTATCCTGTTCCCTTTAATTTACGTTATCTAGCGAGGCTAATTTGATCACTTCAAAACATGCGGTACTGAGCTGGCTATGGTTGATGGTATTAACCCTGATTTCTGTCTATGTCGGGGTTATCCTTGAAAACCAGAGCCTGTTTATTTTCACTGTCTTACTGATAGTGTTTTTAAAGGGACAGCAAATAACCGATATTTTTATGGAACTAAAACATGCGCCGGGACGATGGCGATGGCTCCTGCTTAGCTATGTCATTATCATTCCTGCGGTCATAACCGCCATATATCTTTTTTAAACTTAACCTTAACTTCTCCGGAGTGTAAGGCCCCTTAACACTCCGGCAATTGTTTGATTATAAATTCCCCAATTCATTGAATAATACCAAGTGAATTAATTAATTGATCACTTAGCGAGAGTTAAAAGGCTTAGAGGCAAGGCATTGATTGCAGAGAATGGTTATTCAGGACAATTGCTCCTGCATTGTCTAATTACCTACATCCATGTAGGGCCCTTGTCAAAATCAAAACGTAAGCATATAAGCCTTTTAAACTCGCCCTTTGGGAGCTCATTAGCAAACTGATAACTTCACAAAATTAATGAAATATAGAGCGACTATGTTTAAATAATTTTGTTTGTTCTAAGCTTGCTAATGAAGCTCTAAGTTGGTCAATTTATTATTTCAATTGGTATAACCCTAGGATTTATCAGGGTTTTAGCCCGGTTTTTCTTCCTTGTACCTGGCAGATTCTTTGATGTAGCTCAAATTAATCCATATTTGATTTACATTTAGTAACACATGTTTAAAAACTTGATTTCCATCAAGATCTATTTATAGCTTGAGGTTTATCATTTATTTGCTTTAAACATTCTTTTACTAAGGGAAACACCATGTCAGAAAGCTTTACTAAAGGCATGGCGAGGAATATATATTATGGCGGAAGTGTCTTCTTCCTATTAATATTTCTTGCTTTGACTTTCCATACAACCAAAGAGATGCCCCAACGGGACAATCGTCATAACCTTACCGAAGCGGTAGAGCGTGGTAAGGAACTGTGGGAAGAAAACAACTGTGTAGGTTGTCATTCATTGATCGGTGAAGGTGCCTATTATGCACCAGAGCTTGGTAATGTTTATGTGCGTCGCGGCGGTGAAGAAGGCTTCAAATCTTTCTTCAGTGGTTGGATGAAAGCACAGCCATTAAACATTCCTGGCCGTCGTCAAATGCCTAACTTCCACCTAACTGATCAAGAAATTGATGACCTAGCTGAGTTCCTGAAATGGACTTCAGAGATGGACGTCAATAACTGGCCACCAAACATAGAAGGGTAAGGTAGATGAGTACATTAAAATATCAATCACAAGCCGTCGCAAAACCTTATTTCGTTTTTGCTTTAGTCTTGTTTGTCGGCCAAATCTTATTTGGTTTGTTAATGGGCCTGCAGTATGTCATGGGTGACTTTCTTGCTGGCGCTATCCCTTTTAACGTGGCTCGTATGGTTCACACCAACTTGCTGATCGTCTGGTTACTCTTTGGCTTTATGGGGGCCGCTTACTACCTGGTACCGGAAGAAGCCGAAACAGAACTCCATAGCCCTAAACTGGCGATTATCCTGTTCTGGGTATTTGCGGCTGCCGGCGTGTTAACCATCTTAGGTTACTTATTAGTACCATACTCAACGCTCGCTCATATCACGGGTAATGATATTCTGCCGACCATGGGACGTGAGTTCCTTGAACAGCCAACTATTACCAAGCTTGGTATAGTGGTCGTTGCCTTGGGCTTCCTATTCAACCTGGGTATGACTATCCTTAAAGGCCGTAAAACAGCAATCAACATGGTGTTGCTAACAGGTCTGGTAGGTTTGGCTGTCATGTTCTTGTTCTCTTTCTACAACCCTTCAAACCTGGCACTAGATAAGTACTTCTGGTGGTTCGTAGTTCACTTATGGGTAGAAGGTGTTTGGGAATTGATCATGGGTGCCATCCTGGCCTTCATCCTGATCAAAACTACGGGTGTTGACCGTGAAGTTATCGAAAAATGGTTATATGTAGTAATCGCTATGGCGTTGATCACAGGTATCCTAGGTACGGGTCACCACTTCTACTGGTTAGCTACACCTGATTACTGGCAGTGGATCGGTTCTGTCTTCTCAGCGTTGGAGCCTCTACCTTTCTTCGCTATGGTATTGTATGCCTTTAACATGGTTAACCGTCGTCGTCGCGAGCATCCAAACAAAGCGGCAACGCTATGGGCACTGGGTACTGCGGTAATGGCATTCTTGGGTGCTGGTGTATGGGGCTTCTTACATACCCTGTCTCCTGTGAACTACTATACGCACGGTTCTCAAATCACAGCGGCTCACGGTCACATGGCCTTCTACGGTGCTTATGCAATGATTGTTATGACCATTATTTCATACGCTATGCCTAAGATCCGCGGTATCGGTGAAGCCATGCCTAACAGTGCGCAAGTACGTGAAATGTGGGGCTTCTGGTTAATGACAGTTGCCATGGTATTCATCACCTTGTTCCTAACAGGTGCCGGTGTACTACAAGTTTGGTTGCAACGTCTTCCAGAAACCGGTGAAGCCTTAAGCTTTATGGCGACACAGGACAAGTTGGCCATTTTCTACTGGTTACGTGAAATAGCCGGTGTGGTCTTCCTGATTGGCTTAATTGCTTACCTAACCAGCTTCTTTACTAAAGAAAAAGTAGCAGCTTAATCGCTCAAGAAGTTTAAAATTCAAAAACCGTGGTAGTGATACCACGGTTTTTTTTTGTGTTTTTAAAAAGCCATTTTCATACAAAAGTCATACTTTTGGCCTTCTCTTGATATATATCACAACAAGGGTTTTATTTGTTGTTAGTATAGCTTTATCTTAGTTTTCAATTAAAAACAGGTATCAATGGAAGAGTGGATTGGTGGCCTCTGGCACAAGTACATCACGCGTAAGGCGAGCAATGATTACTTTGATGCCAGGGTCAATTTTGATGAAGTCAGCAGATCTGTTGGGGTAGTATTCAGGGCGCTCGGGGGTAACGCGGTTAAGCGGGTCGAAGCGGCCACGGCGCGAGACTATGTGGTACGCAGAAGCTTTCTGCAGAAGATCTCAGGAGAGAACCAGCAAATCAGCCTGGCCTGGCAGGACGAAGACAGCCTGCGTTTACCTGAATCCCTTGCCGTTTTCCCGGATAAAGAACTTAACCAGGATCTCTATATCTGGCTAGCGGTACTGGCCGCCAATCACATGGGGCGTTTTCGCCATTGGGCCAAGGACAATCAAGCCTTGGTTGCCAGTGTCCTTAATAAATATCCGGCTCTAAAACCCAGGTATGACAGGCTGGCCAAAGCATTTGTTGCCACCCGGCCCGATACCGCCAAGCTGCCTGAAGAAGAGCGCCGGATGGAGCAGGCACTCATCCAGGCGGCGTTAGAGCCTGGCTCGGTAAAAGAATTTCCCACGGTAAATTACGCCCCAAAAGCCGTCTACCTTTGGTTATATCCCTCAGCCAGGGTTGATCAGTTCTTAATGGCAGAGCATATCGATGAAAACCAGGAAAATAATGGCGACAAAAAATCTTCATCGAAAAAAAGCGATACCAGCCGGAAAAAGGCGGAACGGGTTGATTCTCCGGAAAGCCGAGATGGCATGATGATCTTCCGCTTGGAAAGCATGTTTTCCTGGAGCGAGTTTGCCAAGCTCGACCGTGGCTCAGATGATAGCGATGAAGACGAAGAAGATAACCAGAGGGTGGCAGAGGATCTTGACAGAATTACCCTGTCACAGCAGCAAGATCAAAAGAGTGCCAGCATCAAGATAGACATGGATCTTCCTTCGGCATCGGAAGACGATATCCCTCTTGGCCCGGGTATTAAGCTGCCTGAGTGGGACTATCGCAAGCAGCATTTGCTGGAAGAAAGGTGTTTAATACAGCCCATGCTGCCCAAAGACGCCGCACCGAAAAAACTACCCGCTAAACTGCAAAAAACCGCCAAGTCCATTCAGGCACAATTCGAGCAGTTGCAAACCCTGAGGTATTGGCTTAAGGCGCAACCCCAGGGAGAGGAGCTGGACCTGTCGGCCTGGCTGGATTATCACGTGGAAAGCAAGATAGGGCCGACGGCGGAGAAGGGGCTGTTTAGGAGTTTTCGAGGCAATAACCGGGATCTGTCCTGCCTGATGCTGGCGGATCTGTCCATGTCTACCGATGCTTACCTGGATGACGATAATCGGGTGATTGATGTGGTGCAGGACAGTCTGCTGTTGTTTGGTGAAGCCTTGCAGACGGTGGGAGACAATTTTGCCATGTATGGTTTTTCCTCGGTCAGGCGCAATAACGTCCGCTATACCCTGCTGAAAAACTTTAATGAACAGTATGATGACAATATTCGTGGCCGATTGCAGGCAATACGACCGGGTTTTTATACTCGCATGGGCGCCGCTATTCGCCAGTCGACTAAAATCCTGTCCGAGCAAAAGACCAGCCAGAAGTTAATGCTGATTCTAACGGACGGTAAGCCCAATGATATTGATCATTATGAAGGGCGTTTTGGCGTAGAGGACACACGTCAGGCCATTATTGAAGCGGGCAAGTTAGGGATTAAGCCGTTTTGTATCACCATAGATCAGGAAGCGGAAGATTATTTACCTTATTTATTCGGCAGTGGCGGTTATACTGTGATCCTTAGGCCGTCACAATTGCCGGTAAGGCTACCGCAACTTTACCACCAGTTAACCAGCCAGTAAGTACCCTTATGACTACTGAAAAAATTCCCTGTTTATATTGCCAGAGTAAAAACGACGAGCAGGAGCAAAACTGCTCAAACTGTGGCATGCCGCTGGCAAAAAGGCACCCGAACAATAAAAGAGACCGCCTGGCCTTTTTTAAAAAGGCATTTTGGGCGATAGTGATCTTTTGTGTGGTGATGATGTTTTACTTGCCACGTTAGACGGCTGACAAGCCGATAGTTAGAATCTGCCAGACTCCGGGCTGGAGTCTGGCTATGAAGACATTAATCAGTAAGTATCGCCGGGCGGCACCTTTACCACATAGAAAAGGCAGTCGTTTTGGGCGATTTTCTTCAGTGTCGTGGCCATAAAGATGCGCACATGTAGCGCACACACCAGCTGGTTATCACGGGTACAGAAATACTCATTGATAACGTCTTCTTTAGCATCATCGAGTAGTTGCAGGTTGTCCAGGCCATTCTCATCCAACCAGCCCAGCATTTGCCCCTGGCAGGCACTGCCATAGTTAAACTGTTCTATATTGGATTTCAAGGTCACCCCTTCCAAGCCTTCGTCGTGCTCGGCATAGGAAAGTTCAACGCCAGGCTTGATTTGCAAGCGCAAGGGACGGTAAATAACATCGACCGATTTTTCCTGATGAAAATAATTGATGTCGGGGCAGGTCGCCATATGAGAAATTCCCTCAAAGGCAACTTCGTGAGATTGCTCATCACCGCTGCCACCACACTCAATGGTAATGGTGGGGCAACCGAAGTCTTGTTCCATCAGCGCCCCCAGGTGAATGGAGGACAAAATCATGGTTTGGCAAAAAAATGATGCCAGTGACAGGCCATCCGTGGTAATCGAGGGGCTAACGGCAAACGGTGGTCCGTAACCCGAGGTGTTGTGCAGGTCAACCACGGCTTCCGGGGATACATTACGGATCGCCTGCTCAATAAGGTTAGCCCTGTGGTAATAGCCTGTGTCCTTATCTGTACCAAAGCATCTGTTTAAGTCCTTGCCTTCGTCAATATAGCGAGTTGTCAGCAAGGGCTGTTTGCTGGCGGCTTCTACCGAGCAGATAATGATGCGAATATTGGTTTGCGGCTTGGGCAATTTATATTCTTCCGTTAACCAACGGTGCACGGCGATCAGCCCTGAGGGTTCATTGCCATGCAAAAGTGTCGTGATCACCCGACATCTACTAGGATCCTTTCCCGTAATGTCAATGACGGTCGGCCCCGTTATTGAAAGTAGAAATTGTTTATAATCTGCTTTTAAAATAACGGGATCGGGATTGGATAAGTAGTTTATCTCGCTAAAGTCTATGTCCATAATCTATCCCATGTTGCGACAGGCTGGCAGCTTCGGCAATGCGCTATATATTGTTGGACTAGTTGCTGACAGGCTGATTGCTTATCTGATTGTTGTTCGAGAGTTTTAAGTGTTTGTTTTTGCCAGATGGCGCCCGTGACCCCTTCATTGAGCCTGTGCTCGATAATATTAAGAAAATAGCTGGCTTCTTCCTGGTCGACACCAATGGACATCAGGCCTTTTTGTGCGACGGGAAGCAAATGCTCTATCACTTTGACAATGGCTACTTCCTGTGGCTGATACTTGTCTTTTAACGGCCAGAGTATTTTGGCGTCCAGGCCCTGCTGAGCGGCTCGATAGAAATTGTATTCAGCGAACCTAAAGGGAATAAAAGCTAGATAGTCTTCAATATTCTCGCTGATACCCAGGGCCAGGCCGATGGCAAAGGCCGCGTTCGCCACCATATCCAGGCTGGTTGGCCCGGCGGGGATGGCGCGAAATTCAATGCGCATATGGCCATTGCCCTGATTGGAAAATACCGGTCTGTGCCAGGGCCATATGGTGCCCATGTGCAAGCACAGCTCTTCCAATGCCGGGATCTTTTCATCCGCTTGGGGAAATAACTCGGGAATAATGGGGGGATACAAGGCGACTGCTTCGGCGAACAGCTCCCAAACATTTTCCCTTAACCAGCCATGACCAAAGTTGACTCGTGTTGGCTCTTGCCACTGAATCTGATCTCTTAGTCGTATATCCAGCGACTGTTTAAACAAGGCGATCCTTGTTTCGTCCCAAACCCTGTTACCTAAAAAGATTCCAGAATTTCCAGAAATAGCGGTTACCAGAGGAATGGTTAGCTGAGCCGCATTAAATACTTGGCAAAACCTGGCCGGCTCGACCATAAGATGTACTTGAAAAGAAGTATTGGCCCCTTCGGCACAGATATCTTCAAAGTCGACGGAGACAGGCTCTTCACCATTGATGTTGATCTTGAAGTTTTCCCCTCTTTGCTGGTACAAGTGCTTGGCCATGCAGTGGTAGCGGGGAATATCCGTCATAAAACTGGCATTAAGGTGCTCTTTGCGTAGTGTGGGTAAAATGCCAACAGGCACTATATTGATGTTGCGCTTACCGGCGATACGCTCCAAGTAACCGGTTTTATCCAGAATCTCTGCACGTAACTTGCTAAAAGGCTTGCCTTTTTGGTTAAAGGCATTCAGGTTCAATTCAATATTGTACTGGTTTAACTCCGGCTGGAACTGTTCATCCTGTAAATCCTTAATCAAGGCCTGATTGGATAAACTGACCTCTCCCTGGTCGTCAACCAGGTACATTTCCAGTTCGGCGCCAATTTTCAGTGTTTCCTGACCGAAATTGGGTCGAGCAAGGATATGCTTTAACTGTTCCAGCTGCTGATACAGCTTTTGCTGAAACTGCAAAAAGTCATTTTCGGTGAATTTAAGCTTGGCGATATTTTTGCCCATGACCCTTAACATCCATTTCCTTGCCTATGTTATTAGCATGGCACATTCCTGAGGTTGACCTGTTTGATTAAGGTCAAATAAGGATCAAAAATTGTTAATTTAATGCAAATTCAGTTAACAAGCTCGATTTCAAACGACTGTTTTAATTTGTGTTTTTCCCCAGGGATGGCTTAATTTTTTCGGCAGCAATGCCGTAGAAGCCATGGGGAAAAATTGCGCCAAACACCGGGAATGATCACCAGCAGTGCCGGAGCAATCGGAATAATCAGGTTCAAAAAAAAGATTGATGCCCAAATATGGCTTAAATAACAGCAAGGCCACTATAAGTGCACCAATTAACCAGAGGGAAGCTTGAATATCAAGCAGGGTAATTATTTGTTTACTAATGTGTAATTGAGTGCAAAGTTATCGATTCTGGTATAAGTTGTTAGTATCAGTTGTTTCATGAGAATTAAATCTAATGCAGACCCTGGTTGCAGCTATCTTGGAGCAGGTCGGCTCCGTTGTACTTGGTAAACCCGAACAAATCCGCCTTGCCTTGGCCTGCTTGCTGGCTAAGGGGCATATACTGATTGAAGACTTGCCGGGCATGGGAAAGACGACACTGGCCCAGGCATTGGCGACGACACTGGGGCTAAGCTATCAAAGAACACAATTTACCAGTGATCTTTTGCCTGCCGATGTGGTTGGGATTTCCATCTATAACAATGAGAGCAAGGCCTTTGAGCTGCATAAAGGGCCGATTTTTAACCAGGTGGTGTTGGCGGATGAAATTAACCGTGCCAGCCCTAAAACCCAAAGCGCCTTACTCGAAGCCATGGAAGAGCACCAGGTGAGCATAGATGGCGTGACTCATAAGTTGCCAAGCCCATTTTTCGTTATCGCTACCCAAAACCCCCTGTTTCATGCCGGTACCTATCCCTTGCCCGAATCTCAACTGGACCGCTTTATGATGCGAATATCCTTAGGTTTTCCCGGCATAGAGGCAGAAAAACAGATATTGCTCGGGGATGACAACAGGGACAAACTTACCAGGCTCAAGGCCTGCATTTCAAATGAACAGTTGCTGGCCATGCAGGAGCAGATAAATACTGTTACTACCTCAGAAAGCCTGCTGGAATATGTGATCGCCTTATGCCGGGTCAGCCGAGAAGCCGGGCTCAATACCAACCCTTTATCGCCAAGGGCGGGAAAATCCCTGTTAAAGGCCGCCAAATCCTGGGCCTTTATGGAAAACCGCGATTATGTGATGCCAGAAGACGTTCAGGCGGTATTCGCTGCCGTTTGCGAACACAGGCTGGAAGTGGGCACGGGAGAGTTTTCCCACGATACCAGTCCTGTTTCCCAGCTGGTGTTGCAACGGGTTGATCCGGTCAAGCCGCTGTAATGGAGCCAGGGTGAATCTTTCCGTTGCCAATGTTCCGGCCGGGATAAGGCGTTTTATTCAGGCCAGGTTTGATGCCTGGCTGCAGCGACGCATGCCGGGTGCTCGGCATCACCGGCTGTCCAATAAGAATATTTTTATCTTTCCCACCGGTTTTGGCTTTGTTTATCTGTTTTTTGTCTTACTGCTGTTCTTACTGGGAACAAACTATCAGAACAATGTCATCATCCTATTGAGTTACCTCTTGGCCAGCCTGTTTGTCACCTGCATGATGCAAAGTTTTTTTAACCTGTCAGGCTTGTCACTGCAGGGGCCTAAACAGGTGTCCGGCTTTGCCGGTCAAGGCATGCAGATCCCAATCGATGTGCGCTCGACAAACGCCAGGCATGGTCTGAACTTCGAAGTCAGTGGCCAGGCTGCGACCCACCTGGCAAAAGCAGAGAAGAGTATTAGGGTGCAGCTGCCTTATTTACCCGGGCAACGTGGCCTGTACCGGCTTAAAAGGGTGCTAGTCTCCAGCGAGTTTGCCCTGGGCCTGTTTCGGAGCTGGACACGTCTGGACTTTGATTGCCAATGTCTTATCTATCCCAAGCCGAAAGCGGTTCGTAATCTGGTCGCCAGTGCTGATGTGCATAGCTGTGATAAGGAAGAGCTCAGGGGCAGGCCGAAACCCGGCCAGGAAGACTTTGCCGAGCTTAAAACCTATGTCCCGGGCGAACCCCTGTCACGTGTTGCCTGGAAGCAATATGCCCGTGGCCAGGGTTTTTTAAGCAAGGCCTACCAGCAACAGTCGAGTCAGCTGAACTGGCTGAGCTTGTCGGATATGCCGGCGGCAAACGTAGAAGAAAAATTACAGCTGTTGTGTTTTTTGATCCTGGAGCACCATAAGTCCGGTCAGGCCTATGGGGTTAAACTGATTAATAGCGAGATCCCGCCGGCATCGGGTAGTGAGCATCTGAACGAATGCTTGGCTGCCTTGGCCCGATTCCCAAAACAGGGGGAAAGCAGTGACGCTTAAGCATAGTACTTCCTCGCCCAAACCGTTAAGACTATCAACACGGGTAGCAGGTGTTTTGCTGCTCAGCCAGTGCCTGAATTTGGCCCTGTTGGCAAATGAGCTGTCGCTGTGGATGCTGATGATCATCGGGCTTTGCCTTGGCTGGCGAGGATTAATGATCTGGGCAAACAGGGCAGCCCCTTCGAAATGGCTCCTATCCTTGATCGCCCTGTCTGGCGCCATGGCGCTGGCCATTTCCGGCCGGCAGCTGGGGTTATTGCTGACCATGCTGCATTTACTGGCATTTTCCTATGTATTGAAAACCCTGGAATTAAAGGTTCGGCGAGACTTTTATCAGCTATTTCTGCTCGGCTTATTTGTACTGGCATCCGCACTTATTTTTAGCCAAACACTGTTTTTTTCGATACTGGTCGGCCTGGTTATCATAGTTAATCTTAGTGTGCTGATACTGTATTTTGCCCCAGTGCTGCCACCGAAAGACTCCCTGCAAATGGCAGCAAAAACGCTAGCACAAAGCATTCCGCTGGCGGTATTGCTCTTTATTGTTTTCCCCCGTTTATCTCCCTTTTGGCAGGTACCACTGGCCAATTCTGCAAAAACAGGCTTGTCTGAAACGGTCACGCCTGGAGATATTGCCAACCTGGCCTTGTCTAATGAACTGGCGTTTAGGGTCACCTTTACCGGACAGGTACCGCTGCACTCTCAGATGTACTGGCGGGCCCTGGTCATGGAAGATTATGACGGCAGGCGTTGGCAGCAAGCCACGGCTAACAAGGAGACTGCCAAGGACATTCTGGCCGGTAAGCGAAAATTTGTTCCTGAGGACCTAGCCCGGGGCCGTGTGCCTTTTCAGTACCAGGTGATTGCCGAGCCCAACTACCAGAACTGGCTATTTGCCCTGGATGTCGCATCCGTAACGCAGACAGATATTGTTCAATTGCCAGACTATAGCCTGCGCAGCAAAAAGATAATCAGCCAGAGCTTGAGTTATCAGGTCCAGAGCTTTCCCGAGGGTAAAATGGATAAGCAGCTTGCTGTAGACATTCTGCGCAGAAATTTGCGCTATCCTCGCGGTAGTAACCCAAGGCTAGAGGACGAAGCCAAACGATTAAGGGCGCAATACTCAAATCGGGTGGACATTATCCGATCCGTGCTGGCACAAATCAGACAAAAGGATTATTACTACACACTACAACCGCCCTTACTGGTTAATAACAGCCTGGATCAGTTTTATTTTGATACCAGGTCCGGGTTTTGTGTCCATTACGCCAGTGCCTTTACTTTCTTAATGCGAGCCGCCGGCATTCCTGCCCGAATGGTGACCGGCTATTTGGGCGGTGAGTATAATCCTCAGGGAGATTATTACAGCGTTTTTCAATATGACGCCCACGCCTGGGCAGAGGTTTGGCTCCCCGAAACCGGCTGGCAAAGAATCGACCCCACCGCAGCCGTTAGCCCAGAGCGGGTGGAAGACGGCTTTTCCGCAGCCATGGCGGCAGAGCAGTCTCTACTGGCCTCTGATTTGTTCAGTTTACATTCCTATAAACACCTGGCCTGGTTAAATGCCATGCGCCTGCAGCTGGAAGCGATAGATTACCAGTGGACGCGCTGGGTCATAGGCTTTACTGCCGAGCGCCAATATAACCTGTTGGCCAAGTGGTTTGGCAAGGTTCAGGCATGGAAAACCGCCCTAATCATCGCCGCCATTATCTCCGGGATATTGTTCCTGCTTTGGCTCGTTAATAATAATTGGCAACGAGAGGTAAAAGTGCCGCAAGGCATCAGGCTATATCAAAAAGCGCTGCGCCTGTTGGAAAAGCAGGGAGTATCTAAACCCGTCCAAATGCCGGTGAGCCAGTTCAGTGTTCAGGTGCGGCAAAAACGACCAAATTTAAGCGATGCCTTCACCGCCTTGTCTGATAACTTTAACAAAGTGCAATACCGGCAATTATCTCCTGATGAGCAAGAAGGGGTTCTTAAACTAATGCGCGTCCAGCTAAAAATGCTTAAGCAGCTGTGTTAGTTTTCCTGTTTGAGGTGTAATACCAAGTTGATTAATTAATTGACCACTTAGCGAGAATTAAAAGGCTTATAGGCAAGGCATTGATTGCAGAGAATGGTTATTTCCTTATCAAAATCAATAACGCAGCATATAAGCTTTTTAATCTCGCACTTCGTGAGCTCATTAGCAAACTGATAACTTCACAAAATTAATGAAACATAGAATAACTATGTTTAAATAATTTTGTTTATTCTAAGCTTGCTAATGAAGCTCTAAGTTGAGTAATAAATTAATCAACTTGGTATAAGGGCGCCTGAGTTTTACATCGTCTGAGTAATTGGCAAAATTCATCCAGGGGCCTGTCGATATTGCTTGCATGAACAAAGAGGTGGTAACCCAGCGCCTGGTGTAGCACGCGGCATTGATGGAGAAAGGCGGCTACGGGTCCTTTTAGGGTTTGTCCGTCACTAAGAACAAAGGGCTCAAAATTGATCGCACTCTGCTCCGTGCTGAGCAGTTGCCTGGAGATACAATACATCAGTAACGGCTTTTGTTCGTGGATCAGCCTGTTTGCCAGCCGTGGTGAGATATGCCTTGCCAAGGGGTCAAGCTTTGCCAGTGAAAAGGCGATATAGGGTAACTCTTCTATCTCTATGCCAAAGGTTTCTCTTATTTGCCCTATCTGCCTGATTTCCTGCCAGTTAACTTGCCAGCGGCCATATCTGTGCACAAAGGTAATGGCTTGTGGTGTCAGCAAAAAGCTGACCTTGGGCTCATATTGTTTAACCAGGCCAATGACACAGGTGACTATGCTAAGCAAAATAAAAAAAATTAAAACAAGCCTGGCCTGTTGCCAAAAATAACTGCTGATAAAAATAAAAAAAATTAACGCCAAAAAACCTGTCAGGGTGAGAAATAAACCATGGCGATTAGCGCTAGGTTTTATGCTGATACAGGGCAGTTTATCGCTCATTTTTCCCAACAAATTGACGAGCTTTGTCTCTTAATATGGCAAAAATCCGACTTGTTGAAAAGCTTAACCAGGGCTAACTTTAAAGGTATGACTAATGAGGGACTGTTAGGGGGATGTTTGTTATGCAGTATCACACGAATACGAAAACGGATGACGACATGGCAAGGCTGGTGGCTGTGCTTGGCTATTTAACCATTATTGGCTGGCTTATCGCTTTCTTTCTTTACGGTGAGCACAAGTCTCACCTGGCGCGCTTTCATCTAAGGCAATCCCTGGGGTTAGTGATCACGGCGGCAATATTATCCTTTATCCCGCTAATCGGCTGGGGGCTGAATATCATCGTCTTACTGGCCTGGCTGGTCAGCATCTATCATGCCGGATTAGGGCATGTTTTTCGCGTGCCCCTGCTGGGTGATCTGTATCAGGAACACCTGGATTTTGTTATTTGAGCAATACCAATTGAATTAATTGGTATACCCAACAAGCACCGTTGTGACTTTTTACTAGTTTTAAGCCTGCCTATATGGTTAAATTTATTTAAAAAATATAGCTGAAAAGGCGCGACTTTGATCTACCTTTATCCGGCCAACAAAATGGAAAATTTGTTGGTGCTGTTAGATAAAATCCAACAACTAGCTCCGTTACCCGTTTTCACCCAAGAAACCATTATCGTGCAAAATGCCGGCATGCAGCATTGGCTTAACCTTTCTTTGGCCAAACAGCGCGGCATCAGCATGAACACGAGTTACGCCTTGCCTGCACAATTTCTCTGGAAGCTGGTAAGAACCTTGGCTAGCGAGGAGGAAGTGCCGGAACAGTCGCCATATTCCCGGGAAGTGCTAAGCTGGCGTATCTATGCTCTTTTGGCAAGCAAAGAGGTTATTGAAGACGATGATTTTTTACTCGCCAGCCAGTATTGGCGAGGAAAAAGGGCTCAAGAAAACAACGCGGAACAGGCTAATATTAAGCGTTACCAGCTCGCCTGCCAGCTGGCCGATTTATATGAGCAATACCTGATTTTCAGGCCAGAATGGATAGATGCCTGGCACAAAGGGGAGAGCGGCAATGAATTTACTCATGATCTTGATGCCGGCAGTCAGGCAAAATGGCAGGCAAAGCTGTGGCGACTCTTGATCAAGGAGCAGGCATACAACCCTGTCTCTTTGATGAAAAAGGCCATATCTAACATTGAACATCACCTTGATGCCATTCCCCCTCGTATTTCCTTTTTCGGCATCAATGCCATGGCGCCAATCTGGCTGGATCTCATCCATGCCCTTAGCGAACATATAGAGGTACATTTTTTCCACCTGAATCCCTGCTACGCCTACTGGGGAGATCTGGTGTCGGAAAAACAGGCCATCAATAGCATGGCAAGCTGGGTCAAGGGTGTTACCGATTTCAAAGAATTGGTGGGCAATCCGCTGTTGGCAAACCTTGGCCAGCAGGGGCGAGAGTTTATGGCCATGCTCCATAACTACAGCACCATCAATATAGATGTCTTTGAGCAATTGCCAATAAATGATACGAGTGCAGGCGGGGCGAGCGTATTGGCCAGGGTGCAACATGATATTTTGACCTTAACCGATGCACGCAACGACCCCATTGAGCAAAGGGACGACTCTATCGTTATCACCAGCTGTCACAGTGCCTTGAGGGAAGTGCAGGGGGTGCATGACTGGTTGTTGCACAGATTTAACCAAGACTCCAGCCTGACTCCTAAAGATGTCCTAGTGATGTGTCCTCAGATAGAGAACTATGCTCCCTATGTTAATGCCGTATTTACCCGCGGCTGGCAGGACATAGACGATAAAGTGCCGCCACTGCCTTGCTCAATTGCCGACCGTAGCAGTATAGATGCCGACCCACTAATCGCCGCCTTTTGCGACATATTGAACCTACCGGACAGCCGTTTCCAGGTCTCTCAGTTTGTGGCATTGTTAAGAATTCCGGAAATGCAGAAAAGGTTTGATATCGGCCTGGAAGAGCTGGAAAAAATCATGGTCTGGCTGGAACAGGCATGTATACACTGGGGCCTGGATAAAGCTCATAAGGAGCGGCTACTATCGTCAACAGGCTTATCTGATAGTTTTACCTGGCAACAGGGCTTTTCCAGGCTAATGCGTGGCTTTGCCTTTGGTGATCATCAAAGCATCTATCAGGATCAACTTTTGTTACCCACCATAGAGGGAGCCGATGCCATTTTACTGGGCAAGTTGATGCTGATCATTGAGCAGATGCAGCAATATGCTGCCGAGCTGGTAACGGAGCGCACTGCTAAGGACTGGCAACTTTTTCTCTATCGGTTGATTGAAGATTTGTTTGTTGTCGACTCGGATGCGAGCTTTAATGCCATACACAATGCCATAGCAGCCTTGGTGGAATATTGTGGACATGCCGGCTTTGAACAGGAGATCGATTTACTGGTGATCCGGGATTTTCTCAATAATCACTTTAGTCAACCGGATCCCGGACGACACTTTATGGTGGGCCAGGTTACCTTCTGCTCCATGTTGCCCATGCGTAGCATCCCCTTTAAAGTCATTGCCGTGCTTGGCCTAAATGACGGTGAATATCCGCGCCAGCGTCAACCCCTGGGTTTTGATCTTATCGATATGACACCCGGCAAGCTGGGGGACAGGTCGAGGCGGGGAGACGACAGATACCTGTTTCTGGAAGCCATTATCTCGGCGCGTCAGGCATTGTACTTGAGTTATCAGGGTCGCAATATCCGAACCAACACTGAGCAGCAGGCCTCCCTGGTATTAAAGGAGTTGGTGGAATACCTGGAGCTCGGTTATGGCTGGCAATTAGCGGAGCAGGGGGCAGATCTTCGCCAACTGCCCATGCAGGCCTTTAGTATCAAGAACTATCAGGGAAAGTTTGCCAGCTTTGATGAGAACTGGCTAAGGCTGGCGCAAAAAGCCGTGCCGACAAAGGAAGATGAAAAACACTCTGCCACCAGTTTCCTAATACCAGAAGATAGCGACAAGTGCGAACTTATCCAGCTGGAAGCGGATCAGCTGATCCGTTATTACCAGCACCCGGCCAGGTATTTTGCCGAGCATCACCTGCACCTTTATTTAAATCAGACCGGCCTGGAACTGGAAGATACAGAGCCTTTTGAAAATGATTACCTGCAAAGCTATTTATTGCGGCAAGAACTGGTGGCAGCCGGTTTAGCTGGTGATGGCCCAACTGAGACCGGCAGGACTAGTGACATGGAACAGGTGTTGCTGGCCGCCAAGCTATCCGGTCGCTTTCCCGATCTGCCGACAACCTCAGTGGCGTTTGAGCGCTGGCAGCAAGAGGCGAAAAGCTTTGCCGATGTGCTTAACGAACACCAGGTGCAAGATATTGAATTTTATACCTGCTCTTTGCCGTTAACAGTGGAAGATGCTGAGGGTCAGAGCCGGCAAGTCCAACTGACGGCACAGCTGCCGCTCGCCAAGGACAAGTTGGTTTTTTACCGTAGCAGTACGGCTAAGGCCAAGGATGTGTTTAGTCTTTATCTTTCGCAATTGATGCTCCAGCTCTGGCAGGGGAAAAATATCTCTAGTGGCGCAAGTGAGTCGCGGCAAGCGAGCGAGCTTAATCAGGCCCGGGGAACCTCGGGATTTTATTTTGATACCAAGAGCCAGAAAATATCACACTTGGCATTTTCCCAATTACCTGAGCCTGAAAAACAGCTTACCCGATTGCTTAAGGGTTACTTTACGGGGCAAGAGCAAGCCTTGTTGCTTAACGGTGAGCTGGCGGAAAAAATATTTAAGGCCAAGGCCTTTGAGCAGGCGGAATTCGAAGCCTACTGGTCTGATCAAAATGTCTTTATGCCATTTGGTGAAGATCCCTATATTCACTATTTTTGGCCCGAGTGCCCCATGCTGGACCAACATAGGGAAGAACTGACTGACATCTATGGACCCATGTATCAATCACTTAATAAGCAGACGGTTAAAACAGGGAGTGGGCATTAAGCATGAACATTAATAACCTTATTGCCCATGGGCTGCCGTTAACGGGCAGGCACTTGATTGAGGCCAGTGCCGGGACGGGAAAAACTTACAATATTACCCGTATCTACCTGCGCATGCTGCTGGAAAGGCGGCTAAGCGTTGAGCAGATTTTGGTGATGACCTTTACTAAAGATGCTACCGAAGAGTTAAGAGGCCGGATCGATGCATTCCTTCGTCAGGCGCTTAACCAGTGGCAGGAACTGGTGGCGGAGGATGAGTTTTTTGCCTCGGTTGCCAGGCAGATAGAAGAGAGCGAAGCCAAGCTGCTGCTGAGAAAGGCCTTGCTGTTTCTGGATGAAGCGGCCATCTTCACCATTCACGGCTTTTGCAAACGCGTCTTAAGCCAGCATGCCTTTGCCAGTGGCCTGACGTTTAACGTGCAAATGGAGGCGGATTGCCAGGATCTGCTGATCGAGGCTTGCCAGGACTGGTACCGGATATTGGCCAGTGAAAACGAGCAGGCGTTTCTGTCCTTGGCGGAGTTTTGGCCAGACCCTTTTAAGTTCCTTAGCCAATTTGGCAAGGCAATTGCCCATAATGGCGAATTACAACTGGTCAGCGGTGAGCAGTTACAGGAAAATTTCCAGCAACAGGCACGCCTGGCGCTGGATTCCTTGCAAACGCACCGAGAATTCTTAATGGAAACTCTGGTGGACGTTAAAAAAGGCAATGACAGGCAACAACGGCTGGACGAACTAGAACACTTGGTTCAGTGGCTGAGCCTGGTTCAGGAAAGTATTGAACAGGCTTATATGCCAATGCCGGATGCCTTTATCGATGGTCGGCGCTTTTCCCGTTCCAAGTTAAAACCCCAACTGGTGGAAATATTTTCGCCGGTAAATCGCGTCAAAACATCGGCCAAACAATTGCAAAAAACAATCAACAAGGCGCGGGCGTATGAGATTGTTAGAGAGGGGATCTATTATATTCGTCAACATCTGGCCCAGAAAAAGCACCAGCTTAATCTACTGAATTTTGATGATCTGATTTCAACCCTGGCCAAGCAGTTGGACAAGGAAGCGGATCAAGCGCTGGCCAATGTCCTTTATCAGCAATATCCGGTGGCGCTGGTAGACGAATTTCAGGATACGGATCCGCAACAGTTTGCCATTTTGCAGGCGATTTATTATCAGCAAGCACAAGCAGCCCTTTATATGATAGGCGATCCCAAGCAAGCCATTTACGGCTTTCGCGGCGGTGATATTTTTGCCTACCTGTCGGCCCGTGAAGATTGTGATCACCAGTGGCTGATGGACACCAACTGGCGCTCGAATGCCGATATGGTTCAGGGCTACAACCGGCTGTTTTATGGGACAGAGTTGCCTGAAAAAGCAAGCTATTCGGCGCTTGAAAGCATTGTTAATGACAAGGTATTTGGCTTTGGCATAGATTATTTTCCGGTAAAGCCATCTCCGCTGGCCCTAAATAAGGAGAGAAAGGAAAGCCTGTCCGGTTTTAAGGCATTGCAGTTTATTCATTTCGACCCTAGTACCGAACAGGGATATAGTGACAAAACGAAGAAATCGGTAAAACAGAGCTTTCGCCCCGTGATGGCGAACTGGTGTGCCAGAGAAATCGTCAGGCTATTATCCGCAGGTTCGGTACAGGCTCAGGATATCGCCATCTTGGTCAGAGACGGAGCCGAGGCCGATGTTATCAAGCAGGCTTTAATGGAATGTGACCTTGCCGCCGTATTTTTAAGTAACAAGGCCAACCTGTTTCACAGCGAGCAAACCCGGCAGCTTATTGCGCTATTAAAGGGCATACTCTTTGTTGAAAATGATGCCTTGTTTACCGCGGCATTATCCGGCGACCTGTTGGGCTATGATGCGGAAAAGCTTTACCGGCTGCAGCAGGATGAACTGGCCTGGCAGCAAATGAAGTTTACCTTTATTGCGTTACGGGACGAATGGCTTTACCAGGGCTTTATCGGCATGGCACTTAAGCTGATGCATGAGCACTTTAGGCTTGCCGGCCAGGAGCAGGACAGGGCCCTGACCAACTTGTTGCATTTATTTGAGTTACTGCAGTCGGCCAGTCAAAGGCACAGGCAACCGCAGGAGCTGCTTTATTGGCTTGAGCAAGAGGCGTCAGCGGATAATCCCGGCAGTGAAGCGGAACAAAGGCTGGAAAGCGATGACAACCTGATCCGCATTGTTACCCAGCATGGCTCAAAGGGGTTGGAGTATCCTATCGTTTTTGTGCCTTTTGCCACGCGCCACAAGGATCCGCTGCGCTTTGGCAATAAGGCCGTGTCCCTGATTGAATATCATGATCGGCAAAAACAGCTGTGCCTAAGCCTTGACGGCTCGAGCGAGGCAAAAAAATCTATGGCCGAGGAGGCGTACGCAGAAAGCATACGCTTGCTTTATGTCGCCATCACAAGGGCGGTTAGGCGCTGCTATATTTTTACCGCCGAGTTTGATGCGTATTACAATTCACCCTTGGGTCGAACCCTAAACTGGCAGCAGGGAACGGAAATATTAAATGCTTTGCAAGCCTTGGCCGACGAGAATCCTGATACTATCGGTGTCCAGCTTGCGCAAGAAACATCAAAAAACAATTACACGGCGGATAAATCAAGCACAATGTTGGCAGAAGCCGCCTGTTTTAAAGGTAAAATAGAAAGGGACTGGTGGCTAAGTTCATTCTCTGCCCTTAGCCGAAACTTGCGCCATGGCGGCGTATCGACACCGGATCGAGACCATGAACTAGGGGATGAGTCCTCTAGTGCCTTAACCCCAAAAGACTCTTTGGCCTACCTACTTAGATTTAGCATGGCAAAGGGAGCGCATACGGGAAACTTATTGCATGATGTCTTAGAGCATACCGACTTTTCCGCGCCCGATTGGCAGGCCAGCACCAAATGGCCGCTAGTTAAATACGGTGACCTGGGTGAAGGTTTTACTGAGCAGGACTTAGAAGTATGGCTGGAAGAAATCATTGCGGCCCCTTTAACTCAGGGAGGCTGTTTAGCAGAGATCCCCTTGGCGCAAACCCTTAGGGAAAGCGAGTTTTATTTCCCGATGAATTCTGCAAACAGCTTTGCCCTGGCCAAATTGTTAACCGATCATAGAAATAGCTACCAGGGCAGGCGCAAACCCCAACATCAACTGGCATCCCGCGTGCAGTTGCCCGCCTATAAGAAGCTTAAGGGCATGATGCATGGTTTTATCGATCTCGTCTTTTGCTTCCAGGGCAGGTACTATGTGTGCGATTACAAGTCCAGTCACCTTGGCGATAGTTTTGAGGACTATCTAGGTCCTGCGCTTATCGAGAATATGGAAAAAAATTATTACGATCTCCAATATCTGATTTATCTGTTGGCGTTGCACAGGTACCTGAAAAATGTCTTACCTGATTATGACCCCGACCGGCATTTGGGCGGGGTTTATTATCTCTATCTGCGCGGCATGACAAATATTGAAAAATATCGGTATTGTGGCGTTTTTTATCGAAAAGTTGATACCAAAGAGTTGGCGCTGCTGGACGAGATATTTACCGGTGGGAAAAATGAAGAAGATACCCAAGCATTGATGGGAGAGTCAGATGCCAGTTAAATCTGCCCTGAGTCCCTATGGCAGCTTTCACCATGCCCAGTCTCATATCGCGGGCATAGAGGCGATAGACTATTTTTTTGCCAAGGAAATGCTATTAGCCATTGAACCTGATTTTCTCTATGGTATTGATCAAAATACTGTTTTCCATCTCTTGTTAGCCTTGAGTGAAAGCCTGCGCGATGGTCACTCCTGCCTACCACTTGAAGCCATTGCCGGGCAAAGGTTTGGGCTGGCCAGTGATGAAGAGGGAATAATTAGCCACCATGGTTTTCAGTTTGGCTCGGCAGGGGAATTGACAACCCTGTGTCAATGCCTGGGCCTAGATGCCAGTGCCAATGAACCACTCGTCTATGAAGGTGCTAAGCTTTTCCTGCGCCGTTATTACCGGTTTGAGCAGGAGCTTTTTGCCGCCATCTCACAAAAGAGCCAGCATAGGAGCCGCTATACAGAAGCCGATATTCAAGCTTGCCTGAATAAGCTGTTTACCGGAAGCCTGGAAGAGGCTGATATTGACTGGCAGCATGTTGCCGTCGCCAATGCCATTAATAAAAATTTCAGTGTTATTGCCGGTGGCCCGGGCACGGGTAAAACCTATACGGTAACGAAATTGCTGGCGGCCCTGGTTGAGCTGGAATCTAAGCAAGCTCAGCGACAAGAGGGTGATGAATGCTTGAAAATTTCCCTCGTCGCCCCGACGGGAAAGGCGGCACAACGCCTGTCCGAGTCAATCAGCGGCGCCGTGACCAGGTTCAGGGGAGAGATTAGCGACTTGGTGCTTGATGCCATACCCAGCGAGGCACAGACCATACACAGGTTATTGGGGGTAATTCCTAACAGCCCAAACTTCAGACGCAATGAAAATAACCTGCTGGACCTGGATATACTCTTGATCGATGAAGTTTCCATGGTAGATCTGGCCATGATGGCGAGGATTTTCCGTGCCTTGCCAGCAGAGGCCAAGGTTATCCTGCTGGGAGATGCAGATCAGCTCCCTTCGGTGTCGGCGGGAAGTGTACTGGCGGATATTGCTCATCGCCCCCATGGGGGATACAGCAGGGCCAATAACAAGTATTTGTCCGAAGTTACGGGGATCGGCACCTTGCCATTGGCGAAAAAAAGGGCCGATGATCATGTCACCTTTCTCCTCAAGAGTCGCCGCTTTGATGGCAAGGGGGGGATAGGCCTTATTGCCACGGCGGTGATCAAGGGGCAAAGCAATGACAGCTGGCAACTATTGCAAGAAGCGGGTGTTGCCTCGAATGAGTTAAACCTATTGTCTGTCGATATAAATGATTGGCTGCCGCAACTGGTCTCTCGTCATTATTTACCGCTTTTTGCCATGACGGATGTAAAGGACGCCTTTAGGCAATTGAGCCGCTTTCGCATCTTATGTGCCACCAGGAAAGGGGAAGCCGGGGTTGAAAATATTAACCAAAGAGTGGAGCAGCTGTTAGCTGATAGCGGGGCAATAAGATTGTCACGGGGCTTCTACCATGGACAACCGATAATGATCAGTGAAAATGATTATCGGCTTGGCCTTTATAATGGTGATATCGGGATTTTGTGGAAAAACCGACAAGGACAGTTGATGGCGGTATTTGAAAGTCAGCAGGATGAGGGGCTTACCTGGATCATACCCTCGCGTTTGCCCAAGTTTGAAACAGTGTACGCCATGACCATACATAAAACTCAGGGCAGCGAATTTGATCATGTTGCCATGGTTTTGCCCGGCCAGAAGGACAACAAACTCTTGTCACGTCAGCTGTTATATACGGGGATCACCAGGGCGAAGAAGCAGTTTAGCCTCTCTTCCAGTGCCAGTGTCTGGCGTCACGGGGTTGATACCCAAGTGAAAAGGCATTCCGGCCTTAGCCTGAAATAATTTATTAGTTAAAATTTGGAGAAGCGTGAAATAAATGAAATTAGTTGAAATTGAAAAATCCCTTTATCGCCAACGATTAAACAAGGTCATTGTCGGTTTTATCCTGTGTTTGGCGATATTGTCCTTGGCTTTTGGCCAGGGCCTGATAGCCCTGTTTGCTGATCCTGTTAGCGCCGTGGCGCAAGGGGCTGAGCCGGCCAGTAATTTTCGTTTTAACTTGCTGGGTGTGATCCTGGCATTGCTTGCCTGTGCGGCCGGTTTGCATCAGTTGCGTGAAAAAAGTTTTTTCACCGAAATTTACTATGTTTGGCAGTTAAAACAGCTACAAAACCTGATATATCGTCGACTAAAAAACATCAAGGCCGCGGCAGAAAGAGGTGAGGCCGATGCCCTGGTAATCTTGAGTTTTTACTATGCCAGTTTAAAACAGGTCTATCTACTCGATGACAATACCCTGACATTGTCAAAGCTTGAAAAAGACATCAGCCAGTTAAATGAAACAATATCGCAACAGCATGTTTCTATCAGTGTTGAGCAATTTGATAAATCCATGCTGGAGTCGTATAAATAACAAGCTTGAATTTCACCTAAGGAATAAGTGATAGGTTATGTTACTTTGGGAACGAAGGAGCTGGCTAGGGCGAGCGCTTTTTATGATGAGTTATATCTTGTATAACCCCCCTTATTTTCAAACAATATTAGGGTTAATTTTAACCATCCCCTTGTATTGTTAGCTTATATGCCTCATCTTGATCTTGAGCATGACTGTTAGGGAAAGCTATGAAAAAACTAAAGAATGAAGCAGGCTTGTTAAAAAAGGCCATAGAAATCGGCGAAAAGTATGCCATTAATCGGGGTTATAGTGGCTTTAGTGCAACAAATGCCGCAAAAGATAAAGTTGAAAGTCTGTACCGTTTATTGGTGAATGACAAGATGATCCAACCCTTGGCTATCGATGACGAGAACCAGCCCAATATGAAGCACAAGCTGGCGCTATGGATTGCCAAGAAACTGCCGGAAAATCACCCCTTGCTTAAATAATTCAATAGCAATTATCTACAACAAGCCTTATCTAGATATAAGGATAAGGCCTGTTGTTTGGTGTTACCCAAGAAAGCCTGATAATGAACCGAAAGAAAAAAATCAAAGAGACACTAAAGAAAAAGCTTAAAAAAGCGAATGCAAAATTGCATAAGTCGAATAAGCCCAAATATATTTCGAAAGCCGAACGGGCCAGGCTGGCGGCTGAGCAGGAACAAAACATCAGCGAAGCGGATTAAGCCAAGATGTCTGATCTAACATTTGCCTTACGCTGGGCAATATCTGGCGTTGCCATCGGGCTGTTTGCCTTTAGCTTTAACTATTGGATGGTGCCAGTCTCATTGCCTGGATATGAAATACTCGCCGCTCCCGCCATGTTGGCATTGCAGTTTTTCAGTGAAGAAACGCCATTTTGGCCCAAATTAACTATTTTCCTAACCGGTCAATATCTTGGTTACCTTGCCTTAATCTTTGCGCTTCGGAAGCTTCTCAGAATTAGCAGGAAAAAATAACCTCACTAATTTAAAAAAATAATAGGTTTTGCCAGTAAAAATTGGCATGCAGGCCTTTATTTATAAGGGGTTGGTCTAAAGCTACCAGCGCCTTCGAGTCACAAAGGTTTTTTGTTTCGACTCATCATGTGTCTGGTTATAGGCCTTAATTCTGCTGTTTTTACCGGCCAGGATCTTAATCTGATAGTAGGATTCTCGAAAAAGTGCGGCGCCGGCGCTGCTTAACCAGCTTTTGTTATAAAGCCTTTTGGCCGCAGCTACGGCATCCGGTGACTGTGTAAGCATGGTTTGGGCCAGCTCCAGGGCCTTCTCTTTTGGGTTTTCATCAACATGAGTAACCAGGCCCAATTCCTTTGCCTCAATGCCACTAACAAATTTGGCTGTCATCGCCAGCTCTTTTACTATGTCCATGCGGCTTAGCTCACGCAGGGCAAGGGTTCCTCCCATATCGGGTATTAAGCCCCAGCGTCCCTCTAAAATGGACAGGGAAGCATCGGGTGTAGCGATTCTGATATCGGCCCCTAAGGCGATTTGTAAACCTCCCCCCCAACAGCGACCGTGAATAACCGCAATAACTGGCGACGGTACCCTTTGCCAGTCGGTAGACACCCGCTGAGCAAGGTTTGGTCGCCAGGGCCTGAGTTTGAACAGCAGCTTTACCGGGCTGATAACCGACTTCATGACAGACTTTACATCCAGTCCGGTGCAAAAGTCCTGGCCTTGACCCGAAACAATCACGGCGCGAATGCTTCTGTCCTTTCTTAGCCGCTTTATCGTCCTGTCTATGGCATAAAACATCGGCATATCCAGGGCATTATGTTTATCCGAACGAGCCAGGCTAACATGAGCTATGTGGTCGATAATCTGTACTTCTACTCTGTTTTCCATATTCTTTGCGTTATTTATTGCGTCAATGTTGTGGTAGGACCAGTCGGCTTACGTTAACCAAACTTCTGTTGTATGTCCAACAAAAAGAAACATTTTGTAAAATAAAAAAAGCCTTGCTTTCATTGTAGTTACACGTACTGCAGTGTTAGTCTAATGCGCGAATAAATAACAACAAAGAGGCAGACATGCTGAAAAAAATATTCAAATCCATAGGAATACTTCTACTTGCCGTTTTGGTGATAGGTGGCAGCTTTGCCGCCCACGAATGGTATGCCAAAAAGCCCTTTACGCTAAGAGCATTTCTCGACCGAACATTGATCAAAATGGCGTTTGAAAGCCCTGAAACCTTAACTTCTCTCGGGTTTTTGGAGTCGGTGGGGATCACGGGGCACAATGCCGAACTGGATGATGACAGTCCTGAAAAGGGCGATGAAATGTTTGCCCGCATGAAGGAGATACGTGAAATCCTGATCACATATGATGATGAAAGCCTGGATGCAGATCAGCGCTTATCCAAGGAAATTGCCATGTATCTGCTTGATTTTGGCGCGGTAGCGGAAGAGTTCAGATACCACAATTATCCGGTAAACCAGTTGTTTGGTATTCAAAATGGCTATCCCAGCTTTATGGAGGCGCAGCATCAGGTCAACTCGGTAGAAGACGCAGAAAACTACCTGTCTCGTTTGGAGAAGGTCAAGGTTAAGTTTGGCCAGAGCCTGGAAGGGCTGAAAATTCGCGAAAATAACGGCATTATTCCGCCACTCTTTGTTATTGATCGCGTCCTGGAAGAAATGAATAAGTTCGTTGAACAACCGATAGAAGAGAACATCTTATATACTTCGCTGGATAAAAAAATATCTGAAGCCGAAGGCATTTCCGAGCAAGAGCGAAACAGGCTATTAGCAGGCGCCAAAGCCAATATTAAAAGCTATGTTCACCCAGCGTATCGGCTGTTTATCGACTACTTTACCGGACTTGCCGGCAAGGCGGGCACGGACGACGGTTTCTGGCGCCTACCCAAAGGGGATGTCGCCTACCAGCAGTCTTTGAAGTTTTTTACGACCACAAGCTATAGCGCCGACGAAATTCATAATATCGGCTTGGCGGAGGTTGATCGCATCCAGGCCGAAATTATGGCCATCCTGCTGGCGGAAGGCTATAACACGGAAGATGGCTTTTCTGCCGCCATAGAAGCCCTGGCAGCGGACGAGAAGTTCTATTATCCGGACACGGATGAAGGCCGCAAGCAGATCCTGGAAGATTATCAAAAGATCTTGGACGAGATCAGCGTCGGGTTGGATGATGCCTTCCGAATCCGTCCTGAGGCGGGCATGGAAGTGGTACGCATTCCAGAGTTCAAGGAAAAAACCTCTCCCGGAGCTTACTATCAGCAACCGTCCATTGATGGCTCGCGTCCGGGGCGATTTTTTGCCAACCTGTATGATATCAAGGCAACACCTAAATATGGCATGAGAACCCTGGCCTACCATGAAGGCATTCCAGGCCACCATTTTCAGATTGCCCTGGCCATGGAGCTCGAAGGCATGCCGTTTTTCAGAAGAATGTCACCCTTTACCGCCTATACCGAAGGCTGGGCCCTGTACACTGAGCGTTTGGCATGGGAACTGGGCTTTCAGCAAGACCCGTTTGATAATATCGGCCGCTTGCAGGCGGAGCTGTTCCGCGCCGTTCGTTTGGTGGTGGATACCGGCATACACCACAAGCGCTGGACGCGAGAACAGGCCATCGATTATATGAAGACAAATACCGGCATGGCGCAAACCGATGTCGTCTCTGAAATTGAGCGCTATATAGTCATGCCAGGCCAAGCCACTTCCTACAAGGTCGGCATGATGAAGATCCTTGAACTGAGAGAAAAAGCCAAGAATGCGCTGGGGCCTCAGTTTGACCTTAGAGACTTCCACGATGTGGTGCTAAAAAACGGTGCCGTACCCCTGGATATACTTGAGCGCTTGATCGATCGCTATATTGCCGAGAAATCAAAATAGCTAAAGCAGCGTACTATTTGTAATTTAAAAGCCAGACATTGTCTGGCTTTTTTTATTCAAATTTTTCATCAAAACTTGAATTCAGTGGCCATTTAAAGCAAATTGATAGAAATTTTTATAACAAGAAATATAAATGAAAAACCCCAGCCTCAAGATCTCTGCTTTATCACTGGCATTAATTTCTGCCCCCATGTCGTTTTCTTCGTTTGCAAATGACGGGCCCATTGCCATCGCCATTCATGGTGGCGCCGGCACTATTAGCAAGGCCAAAATGACGGATAAAAGGCGTGCAGCTTATGAAAGCAAACTAGAACAAGCGGTTAAAGCCGGCTATAAGCTGCTGGAGCAGGGAAAGCCCAGCCAGCAAGCTGTGGTTGCGGCCATTCAGGTCTTGGAAGAGAGCCCCTTGTTTAATGCCGGTAAAGGGGCGGTTTATACCTTTGATGAAGCCCATGAGCTGGATGCTTCCATCATGAACGGTAAAACCCTTAATGCCGGAGCGGTTGCCGGCGTAAAAACCGTTAAGAGCCCCATTGCTCTGGCAGAAAAAGTGATGGAAAAATCCGTCCATGTCATGCTTAGCGGGGAGGGGGCCGAAATCTTTGCCAAACAAGAGCAACTGGAAATGGTGGAAAACAACTATTTTGATACGCCAAACCGCTATAAGTCATTGTTAAGGGCCAAGAAGAAACTGGCAGAGAAAGAGCAGGAACTCAAAGATTTTCAAGCGGCACATAAAAGCTTAGATGCCAAGTTTAAATTCGGCACGGTAGGTGCGGTTGCGCTGGATAAGGAAGGCAATCTCACTGCGGGCACATCAACGGGCGGGATGACCGCCAAGCGTTATGGACGTATTGGTGACTCCCCGATAATTGGCGCCGGGACCTATGCCAATAACAATAGCTGTGCCGTCTCGGCAACCGGGCATGGTGAATACTTTATCCGTTACCATGTTGCCGCCGATATTTGTGCCCGAGTGCTATATCAAAATAAATCCTTGGTGGAAGCCGCGGATACTGTGGTTAATGACGTCCTGGTTAAGGCCGGGGGTTCGGGGGGCGTTATCGCCATAGATCCTAAAGGCAATATTGCCATGCCTTTTAACAGCTCAGGCATGTACCGTGCCAGCATGTCTTCCATTGCGCCAACTTATATCGGTATTTTTAAAGAAGATTAAAATGAAAAGCTTATTACTCATAGCCACAGCCGTTTTCTTGCTTGGCTGCTCGGATGACGTCGGCAAGGTCAGCTTAGGCTTGTTTACCACCAAGGATGTGGTAGTGGTTGCTCGAACCGACCCTAAGGTACCAGGGGTGACCTGCCATATTAGTCATGTTGAGGCGGATCTGGACTTTTCTGATCCTTCCGATATGTCCATCGCCTGTCGCCAAACCGGCCCGATCACGCCAGAGGCGCTTGCTCAGGTGGATAGGTCAAAAAATGGTGAAATTGTCTTTAAGGAGTCCAAGAGTATACTGTTTAAGAGCCTAAAGGTGCGCCGAATTTTTGATCAAGAAAATAAGAGCCTGATTTATCTGTCCTATTCAACCAAAGAGACCAGTGGCAGCCATCATCACTCCCTGTCAACCGTACCTTTGTACAATACCCAAGCCTGGGAATGGTTACTGACGCAAGAACAGAAAAGTGATTAGGTTTTAACTTATGTTAGCAGCACTATTTAAGTCTCAACCCGTCGTGGATGAGGGTACAAAGAACTGGATATTCGATACCTTTGCCTGGGCCGTGGAACACTTCGAGTCCCAGGTATTTGTTAAGGAAACTCAGCTTATTTTACCCACCAACAGCTATTATCCTGGCAGCGTCAGCAGCGTACATGAAATGGCGCAGGCAATTTTTAACAATACGCTGAAATATGCCGGAATGCAGGGCTGGCCGATTGTTTTGGTTGCCCCTCAGGTGTATGAACACGAACCCATGCCAAAATTGGCATTACCCGAGGTAATACGCGGGCAGCAGGCAGTTGTCCATATCAATCGGGAACACACTTCTCCTATCAGGATCTCCTATCATCCTGGCCAGATAAATCAGCCGCAGGATTTAATTGCGACTTTTGCCCATTCCCTGGCCATGATCATGATCACACAAAGAGGCATATTGCCCCCTGGCGGCAAGGAAAATTTGCCTCAGGCGGCAGACCTGCTCGCATGTTTTATGGGCTTTGGCGTTATGTTGGCCAATACCGCCTATCAATTTAAGGGTGGCTGTGGCTCCTGTTATAATGCCAGTGCCAACAGGCAGGCAGCCTTGCCAGAGCAAGACACGCTTTATATGCTGGCACTGTTTAGCATATTAAAATCAATACCGATCAAAACCGTTACTCCACACTTAAAATCTCATATGAAGTCGACATTTAAGTCGGCCTACAAGGAGTTAGTGCAACTGATGAAACATTCTCCTTATCCTGCTTTACAGGCTGTACGACAATAAAATTGAAATAATTATTATAACGCCATGAATTATTTGCAGTTTAGAACTACAGTTAATTATGCCAGTGTATGATTTTAAAAAATTAGGGATCCGACATGGAATCAGTACAAGTAAAAGAATATATGAACCATTATCCTGTGACTTTTACACCTGAAATGGTGATTGAAGAAGCATCGCTCAGGTTTCTAAAAACAAAGCAAATTGGTGGCCCGGTAATTGATGAAAATCATAAGTTGATTGGATTTCTTTCTGAAAGTGATGTGCTATCCAAGATGATTGAGTCCATTTATTACAATGAACAGGTGGCCGATGTTGCCGATTTGATGCGCAAAGATGTCCTTTCAGTCAAGCCATATGACAGCATTATTGAGCTGGGACAGATGATGCTGAAAGCCAAACCAAAGGTATACCCTGTGGTTGATGATGATGGAAACCTGCTAGGCACTATCTGCCGTAATGATGTCTTGTGCGCCATCGACAGGCATATGCGTTCGGGCTTTCACGCCGGTAAATAATTTCGTAATATTAAAAGAATTGAAGCGTTTATTGTTACAGGCAATAGGCGCTTTTTGTTTTTCATTACAGGCAAACAAGCTTTTTCACTGCTGCATTTGCCGATGTTTATTGATAATATGCGCTTTTTTTAATTATCAATTGAGATTATTTTGTCTGCTGAAGTTTCTTCCGGCGCTCTGCCTTCCGTTTCTGATCTATTTAAATTGCTCGACGCCGTTAAGCAAAGTGATAAGCCTCGCCTGAAAAAACGTTTGTTTGGTTTGAAAAAGATAAATCATGCGGAGAAAAAGCAGAAAATACAAAGGCAGATCTTTGATGCCATTCATGCCTCGATAGCCAATAAGCAGGCCAAGCTTTCGCGGTTACCTAAGGTTAGCTATCCGGCTGATTTGCCTGTTTCGCAGAATGTTGAACATATCCGTAAGGTCATTAGTGAAAATCAGGTGGTTATCATTGCCGGGGAAACAGGATCTGGGAAAACCACCCAGATCCCGAAAATTTGCCTTGAACTGGGCCGTGGCGTTGAAGGCCTGATAGGCCATACTCAGCCTAGGAGAATTGCGGCTCGTACCGTTGCCAGCCGTATTGCCGAAGAGTTAAATACCAAACTGGGAGCCTATGTCGGCTATAAGGTACGTTTTAACGATCAGGTCAGTGAGCAAAGTTATATCAAATTAATGACCGACGGTATTTTGCTGGCAGAAATGCAAAATGACAGGCTACTTCGCCAGTACGATACCCTGATCATCGATGAAGCCCATGAGCGCAGCCTGAATATTGATTTCATCCTCGGCTATTTAAAACAGGTACTGCCCAAACGTCCTGATCTGAAAGTAATTATTACCTCGGCCACCATAGATCCGGAACGATTTTCCAAGCATTTCAATGATGCCCCCATTGTGGAAGTTTCCGGCCGTACCTATCCGGTAGAAATGCTCTATCGTCCGTTAAACGAGCAGGGAGATGATGTCGATATTATTTCCGGTATCCTGGCTGCGGTGGATGAACTGAGTGATATCAGTCATGGTGATATTCTGATATTTTTAAATGGTGAGCGGGAGATAAGGGATACAGCCGCAGCACTGGAAAAGGCCAAGCTGCGCCATACCACTATCCTGCCCTTGTATGCCAGGTTAACCATACAGGAGCAAAACCGCATTTTTCAGCCCCACAGTGGCCGAAACATAGTACTGGCCACCAATGTCGCTGAAACCAGTTTGACCGTTCCCGGCATCAAGTATGTGATTGACCCGGGAACGGCGAGAATTTCCCGGTATAGCTATCGCACTAAGGTGCAACGCTTACCCGTTGAGCCCATCTCACAGGCCAGTGCCAACCAGAGGGCCGGTCGATGTGGCCGTGTGTCCTCTGGTGTCTGTATTCGCTTATACTCGGAAGAAGACTTCCTGAGCCGGCCTGAATTTACCGACCCTGAAATATTACGTACCAATCTGGCGACCGTTATTTTGCAGATGCTGTCACTGGATCTCGGTGATATCGGCCAGTTTCCCTTTGTTCAGGCGCCGGATAATAGAAACATCAAAGATGGCGTACGGCTATTGGAAGAGCTGGCGGCTATCAATGACAAACAGGATAAAGCTCAGCTGACCAAAACCGGGCGTTTATTGGCCAAGTTCCCAATCGATCCCCGCCTGGCCAAGATGATACTGACTGCCATTGATTTAGGCTGTATCGAGCAGATATTTGCCATTGTCAGTGCTTTAAGCATTCAGGATCCAAGGGAAAGACCGCACGAGAAACAACAGGCCGCAGATGAAAAGCACAGCCGCTTTAAGGACAAGCAATCGGATTTTGTCAGTTTACTGAATCTTTGGGCCTATATTGCAGAACAACAACGGGAACTGTCCAATAGCCAGTTTAGAAAACTCTGTCAGCGCGAGTTTCTGTCCTATATTCGCATCAGAGAGTGGCAGGATATCTATAGCCAGCTAAAACAAACCCTGAAAGAGCAGGATATTCCCATGTCCTCGCTTGATCCCGACAACAAAGGCGAGCTCGCCCTGGTGCACCAGGCGATATTGTCGGGCCTGTTAAGTCATTTGGGCCAGCAGGATGAAAACCGCGAATTTAAGGGGGCACGAGGCAGCAAGTTTTTTGTTTTTCCCGGTTCAGCATTGGCCAAGAAGCCGCCCAAGTGGCTGATGGCAGCCGAACTGGTGGAAACCAGCCGTTTGTTTGGCCGTATGGTGGCAAAAATAGAGCCGGCCTGGATAGAGCCCCTGGCACAGCATCTGATCAAGTCCAGCTATAGTGAACCCCATTGGGAGAAAAAGCAGGGGGCAGTGATGGCCTTTGAACAGGTATCTCTTTATGGGCTGGTGATTGTCGCCAAGCGCAAGGTGAATTTTAACCAAATCGAACCTGCCACCTGCCGTGATATTTTTATCCGTGAGGCCCTTGTTAATGGTGACTGTAGCATAAGGGAAGAATTTTTTAAGGCTAATAAATCCTTGGTGGCCAGTATTGAAGCGTTGGAGCAAAAGGCCCGCCGCAAAGATTTTCTTATCGAAGAAGAGCAGCTGTTTCAGTTTTATGACGAGAGAATTCCGGACTCGGTTATCTGCCAGCGCAGCTTTCTCTCCTGGTGGAAAAAGGAAAAGAATCAAAACAGCAAGCTGTTACACTTTAGCCGCGACTTCCTGCTTAATCAGGACAGCGGCGAGTTATCCAACAATGATTATCCCGATACCTGGCAACAGGATAACTTGACCCTGCCGTTAAGCTACCATTTTTCGCCAGGCGATATTGATGATGGTGTCAGTGTCCTGATACCGGTCGGAATTTTGAACCAGGTACAGGATGAAGGCTTTGACTGGCTTATTCCTGCCATGAGGTATGATTTGGTGATCGCCCTGATCAAGGGGCTGCCAAAGAACCTGCGCCGAAATTTCGTTCCCGCACCAAATTATGCCCAGGCCTGCCTGGCAGCCATGGATGAAACACAAGGGTCACTGCTGACGGCATTGGAAAAACAATTGTTGAGGATGACGGGTGTACGCTTACCGGAAGACGCCTGGCGAGGCGTTGAATTGCCCACTCATTTGATTATGAATTTTAAGGTCATGGATGAAGGCAACAAGGTGCTTAAACAGGGCAGAGATCTCGATCTGCTAAAGGCCGAGCTGAAAGGCAAGGTCAAGGCGTCAATTAAAAAGGTGGCGGAGCAGGGCATAGAGCGCTCGGGTATCCAAAGCTGGGATTTTGACGCGCTGCCAACCGGGTATGAGAAGAAAGTGGCCAATATGACCATGAAGGCATTTCCCGCCCTGGTGGATAAAAACAAGCATGTTGCCATTGAGCTTTTCGAGCAGGAGGCCCTGGCGGGCCAGGCGATGCTCGCGGGTGTCAGCCGCTTGATCCAGCTGAATATTCCATCCCCCATCAAATATTTGCAGGAAAAACTGCCTAACAAGGCAAAACTTGGCCTCTACTTTAATCCTTTTGGCTCGATTGCCGAATTACTGGAAGACTGTATCCAGGGGGCAAGCCAGTATCTGGTGAAAAGTTTTGCCGAGCTGCCCAGGGATCAGGAAAGCTTTGAGGCTTGTAAGGAGCATGTCAGGGCAGAAATTGCCGATTGTGTCCTTGATGCCGCTATCAAGGTAGAGCAGGTCCTGGGCCTGGCGCATGATATCAGGAAAAAAATGAAGGGCAAGGTAGCGTTAAATGTTATCCAGTCGCATGGAGATATCAAGGAGCAAGTGGAAAAACTGGTTTTTAAAGGCTTTGTCACGGCAAATGGCATGGAGCGACTGGACGATGTTCACCGCTATCTAAATGCCATCTTGCGCCGATTGGAGAAATTGCCGATAGATCCCAATCAGGACAGATTGAAAATGCTCGAAATAGACAAGGTAAGCACGGCATATCAGCAAGTCGTGGCTAAGCAACGCAAGGGCCAGCCCTTATCCGATGAGCTGCTCTCAACCAAGTGGATGATAGAGGAGCTAAGGGTGTCTCTATTCGCCCAAACCTTGAAAACCCCTTACCCTATATCGAGCAAACGCATATTAAATCACTTAAAGCAGTTTTAGGTTATTTATGACTGCTGGTAAGTTACGCGATTTTGGCTCCCTGTCTTAGAACATGAATGGACGGTCTTGGATTTAGGCATTTGACACTCTGGGCAGGTGTTAGTATAAAGAGAGCAAGCTAATTTCGTCTTTATGGTAATGGAGTGGTAATGGTTAATTTTGATGATAAACGTAATTTTTATCGAATGATGTTAAACAGTGAAGTGGACGTTACTATTATTGATGATGAAGCCAATAGTAAGATTCTCGCCACCTGTCGGGATTTAAGTGCCACCGGCATTGCCATAGAAATGCCGCATCCACTTGAGATGGGCACCCGGGTTAAAGTCAGTGTCAAGTCGGCAAATAATGCCGTTCAGGCCCTGGATGCCTGTGGTCATGTGATCCGGGTCAATGAAGAAAGCAGCGACTGTTTTCTGGTTGGCATTGCCATCGACGAGCTGGACTGATCTACTCTCTTATATCTACTCTATTTAAACAGCTAACCCAGTCAGGTTAGCTGTATTGCTATTCCTGAAGCTAATTGACTTGGCAAACCAGGCCTTTTAAATAGTAGCCTTCCGGATAATTGGAAGATACCGGATGATCGGCGGCCTGATGCAACCTGTCGACAATATAGGCATTCCTTTTCGCATCCAGCGCAGCATCTGCCACTACCTTTTGAAACAGGGCTGCATCCATCAACCCTGAGCAGGAAAAGGTCAATAACAGGCCGTTAGGGTTAAGTAGCTGCATTGCCAGCATATTGATGTCCTTATAGCCACGGCAAGCCCTGGTGAGTTGCGCCTTGGAATCAACAAACTTGGGGGGATCCAGAATTATCATATCAAATTTGCGCTTTTCGTCCCGATAGCGGCGCAGCAATTGAAAAACATCCTGCTTGATAAAGGAGACATTTTTATCGCTAAGATGGTTCAAGTCCAAGTTTTTAGCCGCCATATCCAGAGCAGGTTGTGATACATCGACATTGATCACCTCGGCGGCATCATTGGCGGCGCAATGCAGCGCAAAGGTCCCTGTGTATGAAAAGCAGTTAAGGACCGACTTGCCTTTGGCATATTTTCCGGCCGCCAGTCTAGAGTCCCTCTGGTCCAGATAAAAGCCTGTTTTATGGCCAGTTGCTACATCGACATGGATCTTAATACCATGCTCTTCAATTATGCATTCGGTGGACTCCTGAGCTTCGCTAAGCCAGCCGGTTACCGGCTCCAGGCCCTCTTTTTTCCTGATATCGACATCGGATCTTTCATATATATGACAGCCGGGATAGAGCTCTTTTAGGCAGTCTACCAGGATGAAGCGCTGAAAGTCGGCACCTGCGCTCAGCAGCTGGCAAACGATAAAGTTATCGTACTTGTCTATGGTGATCCCGGGCAAGCCGTCTGATTCACCGGCGATCAGGCGATAACCCGTGAGGCCGTCTCTCTTGATAAACCAGTCCCTGCGCGTTTGGGCATTTTTAAGTCGGCTTAAAAAAAATTCCCGGTCGATTTGCTCGTCCTGGTTGAAACTCCAAACTCTTACCCTGATTTGAGACTCGGGTGAATAGGCGCCTTTAGCCAGCCAATTTCCTTTATGATCAAAGACATCGACTGTGTCACCTAAGTTGGGTTTGCCTTTGACTTTACTCACGGCTTTGGAAAACACCCAGGGGTGTTTGCGTAACAAGGACTTTTCGCGACCAATATTTAAATAAATTCTTGCAGACATGTGCCTATACTTAGAGGTGAGTAAAAAATTGTGCCGATTTTAGTCAAATGCATGGCCTGGCGCAATCTTCTATTTAAAGAGATATCACTAAGAGGATAGGTAGACATGAAAGTAAGCTATATCGCCCATATCAGTGGTCAGGTTCAGGGGGTCTATTTCCGGGCTTCCAGCCAGCAAAAAGCAATCGATTACGGATTAAGTGGTTATGCTCGTAACTTGGCAGACGGTGATGTTGAAGTACTGGTGTGTGGTGAACAGGAAAATGTTGACAAGATGTTGAAATGGTTAAGTCATGGACCCGAGCAGGCAAATGTGGAAAATATTCAGCAAAAACAAGTACAATGGCAGGAGCATAATCACTTTTCTATTGGCTAAAAAGGATAATAGTTGAAATATATCGCCGTTACTGCTGATAAGACCCTGAAGATTGCTACGGCAGAGCAACCTGCTTTTCACCACAATGAATGCCTGGTAAAGGTTAAATCGATAGGGGTAAACCGGGCTGATATTCTGCAAAAGCAAGGAAAATATCCTCCGCCCAAAGGTGAGTCTGAAATTTTAGGGTTGGAGGTGGCCGGGGAAATAGTGGATAGCGGTGATGCTGTTCACCAGTGGCAACCTGGAGACAAGGTATTTGGTTTGGTGCCCGGTGGTGCTTATGCCGAATATGTCAAGGTCAAGGCAAACCACTTGATGCCCTTACCGGAAAACCTGAGTTTTGAACAGGGGGCTGCAATTGCCGAGGTGTTTCTTACCGCTTATCAAAGCCTTTTTACCTTAGGTCAGTTAAAATCGGGTGAATCCGTATTAATTCATGCAGGCGCCAGCGGCGTTGGCACCGCAGCAATTCAGCTTGCCAAGGCCATAGGTTGTAAAGTGTTAGTAACGGTAGGCACAGATGAAAAGGCTCGGGCCTGTTTGGCCTTGGGAGCGGATCAGGCGATAAACTACAAGGATGCTGACTTTGCGTTATGGGCCAAACAGCACAGGCCTCAAGGTTTTGATCTTATACTTGATGTTGTTGCCGGTGATTATCTTAACAAGAACATATCGGTTGCGGCCCTGGACGGGCGCATTATTATGCTGGCCATGCTGGGCGGACGCTTTTCAGAGCCTGTCGATTGTGCCAAGATGCTAATGAAAAGAATAAGAATCCAGGCGTCGACATTAAGAAATCGTAGTGACGAATATAAGGAGGCGCTAGTCGAAAATTTTAGGCAGACATTTTTTGATAAACTGCAAAATGAATCCATATTTCCAGTGATTGATAAGGTGTTCGACTGGCAAGAGGCCAGCCAAGCTCATCATCTATTGGAACGAAATGCCAATATTGGAAAACTGGTGTTAAAGGTTAAATAATAACTCTTGATTGAAATGGGGAAGCTATTCTTCCCCTATATAGGCAAAACGCTTTATGGTCTTGCCGTCTCGCTCGATGATTTCATCGAACATGGCGAGCGGGCGAACCCAAATTTCTCTGTCTCCGTACTGGGGTTGATACACCACCATGAGTTCTTCTGTTTCTGAATGTTTAGCAATATGTAAAACTTGGTATTGGTTACCTTTAAAGTGCTGGTATAAGCCGGGTTTTAGCATCTTGACTCCTAAAGGGGAAATATGACTCTGACCATTATCCTCTATGCGATGTGACGAGAACAAGATAATTTCTGCTTATCAAGCTAAATAGTCACAAGGAACATTGAGATAATTTTAAACCTGATCTTTTAATGTTTTGATAAGCCGAACATTGGGAGAAAATTGGTTGCGGGAGCCAGATTTGAACTGACGACCTTCGGGTTATGAGCCCGACGAGCTACCAGGCTGCTCCATCCCGCGTCCGAATGGTTTACTAAGGGTATAGTAAACGAGCCTTAGAAGTTTTAATTCATTCTAAAAGAATTGGTTGCCAGCGCCCTTGGTTTATGAAAAGCGAACTGACGACCTTTTGGTCGTAAAACCTAAAATTTGTTGTCAGAGCCCTTGGTTTATGAAGAGCGAACTGACGACCTTAGGTCGTAAAACCTAAAATTGGTTGCGGGAGCCAGATTTGAACTGACGACCTTCGGGTTATGAGCCCGACGAGCTACCAGGCTGCTCCATCCCGCGTCCGAATGGTTTACTATGAGTATAGTAAACGAGCCTTAGAAATTTTAATTCTCTCTAAAAGAATGCTAATACTCAGTAGAAAATTGGTTGCGGGAGCCAGATTTGAACTGACGACCTTCGGGTTATGAGCCCGACGAGCTACCAGGCTGCTCCATCCCGCGTCCGGTGCTTCTACCTCTGTGAAAGCGAGGCGTATCATAAGGATACCTTAATCATTTTGCAACCCGTTTTATCAAAAAAATTGTACATTTAAACCAGTGGTTAGTTATTTAAGCAATTCATGCATTATTTTTAAACGATTAAGGTGTAAAGGGACGAATGTGTTTAAGTCAGAGGTGTCTTTGTTTATAATCGCGCCCACATCTTAATGTGGAACTATGCCATGCATCAATTTTTAGCCTTAACCTCTCCCGGTATCGAAGTCCTGCTTGCGGAAGAACTTAAATCTCTTGGGGGAGAGCAAGTCGTACAAAAGCCGGAAGGGGTTTATTTTTCTGCCTCCTTAACAGATGGCTACCGCATCTGTTTATGGACGCGCCTGGCTACCAGGGTGATGTTAAAGCTGGCAGAAGGGGAAGCAAAAAACAAAGACGAGCTATTTCTTTCGGCGAGCCAAATATGCTGGTCAGAGCTATTTTCTGAGGAAAGTACTTTTGCCATTGATTTCGTTGGTAAGAGCCAGGAAATACGTAATAGTCAATTTGGCGGCCTAACGGTAAAGGATGCCATTGTTGACCATTTTCGTGAGCAAGGCCTTGAGCGACCTTCCGTCGATAAAAACATGCCAGATATACGTTTTCAGGCACGTTTGTTAAAGCAAAGGGTGACTTTTTATCTGGATTTTTCCGGACGTGGCCTGTTTCAAAGGGGGTATAGGGCCAGTACAGGTGCGGCTCCGTTAAAGGAAAACCTGGCGGCAGCCATGGTATTACGCTCAGGCTGGCTAAATGACACGACTAAACCGCTACTCGATCCCATGTGCGGCTCCGGAACTATATTGATAGAAGCTGTCTCCATGGCCGCCAAAGAAGCGCCCGGCATCTATAGGGAAAGATGGGGCTTTGATGCCTGGCTGCAACACGAAGAGGATAACTGGCAACAGGTACTGCAACAAGCGATTGAGGCTTCTGATCTTGGACGTGAACAGCTGGCGGTAAAAGTCTTTGGCATTGAAATTGATAGCAGGGTATTAAAAACGGCACAGCAAAATGCCAGAAATTCAGGGCTTCAGGCCTATATAGATTTTCAATGCAAAGATACCAATAAGCTGCAAAATACCTTTGGCAAGTCGGGCACAATCTTGTTCAATCCTCCCTATGGTGAACGAATTGGTGAACTCCCCGAACTGGTGGAAAGCTTTGCATTACTGGGACAAAAACTAAAAAGCCAGTTCCTAAACTGGCGGGTGGCCATTTTAACCGCCAACATAGAGCTGCTTGGCATGCTTAAGCTTGCCAGCCTAAAGCGCTATAAGTTTAAGAACGGACCATTGGACTGCCAGCTGGCCTTATATGACATCAATGAAAAACAACTGGCCAAGGACGCGTTAAATCCGCAGGCGGCCGGATTTGAACAAAAAGACTCGGCATTTGCCAACCGACTGAAAAAGAACATTAAGAATTTAAAGGGCTGGCTAAAGTCGGAGCAGATTGAATGTTATCGTGCCTATGATGCCGATATTCCCGAATATAATGTCGCCGTTGATGTTTATGGCGAGTATTTGGTGATTCAGGAGTATGCAGCCCCGACCAATATTGAACCGGAAAAAGTAGCTAAGCGCCTGCAGGAAGTGATTTACTGGGCCCCCAAGGTGTTAAATGTACCCACGGATCGGGTAGTGCTGAAAACCCGGGCCAAGCAGAAGGGCAGCAATCAATACCAAAAAGTGGACAAGAGTAAGCAGTCCATTGTAGTTACTGAGTATGGCGCGAAACTGAAAGTTAACCTGTGGGATTACCTGGATACCGGCCTATTCTTGGATCACAGGAAAACCCGGCAGATAGTGGCGAAAAAGGCCAAGGGTAAGTCGCTGTTGAATTTATTTGCCTATACGGGTTCTGTTTCGCTGCAGGCGGCATTGCATGGTGCCGACGCCATCACTACGGTTGATATGTCTAATACCTATCTGAATTGGGCGCAGGATAACTTCGCACTCAATAACCTGTCTGGTCACAAATACCAGTTTATTCAGGCGGACTGTTTGCAATGGCTTAAGGCCAACAGGCAGGAATTTGACCTGGTGTTTATTGATCCGCCAACTTTCTCCAATTCCAAGCGTATGGGGGAAAGCTTTGATGTCCAGCGAGATCATGTCAGCCTGATTTCTGATGCGCTTCATTCATTGGCACCTGATGGTGAACTGATTTTCACCAATAATAAGCGTAATTTTAAAATGGATTTTGATGCCGTGGATGCGTTGGGGCTCAAGGTCCAGGCCATGAGTGATATCACTCGAGACAAGGACTTTCAACGTAACAAGCATATTCATAATAGTTGGCTGTTAACTCGCAAAGCCAAAGATAATCCAGATAGAGAAACAGGAAACCTTTAGTAATGTCAGCTTCATTTGTTTTATATAGTAGTGAAGGGTGTCACCTTTGCGAACAGGCATTAGAGATTTGTTTGCAGTTAGTGAGCAAAGACAAGATCAGGATTGTCGATATTGTCGAGGATGACTCCTTGGTGGAAAAATATGGCGTCCATATCCCGGTACTGGAAAGGCTTAGTGATAATAAAGAATTATTTTGGCCATTTGATGCACACCAGTTGGCAGAGTTTATTTAAATCATGGAATTAATCAGAATTACCCAAGCAGAGCTTGCCTTTGGTGAAGATAAGATCCTTGATAAGGCCGAGCTTAGAATTAAAAGCGGTGAAAGGGTCTGCCTGGTCGGCCGAAACGGCGCAGGTAAGTCTTCCTTGCTAAAAGTTTTAAACGGCAAGCAGAACCTGGATGATGGCCAACTGGTGATATCAAATAATGTCCAACTGGCGATGCTGGAACAAGATCCGCCCGAGTCCTGTGAACTGACTATTTTCGATTATGTCGCCCAGGGCGTTAAAGAAAACGCCGATCTAATAAGGCGTTACCATGTGCTGATCAATGAGGTAAGCCAGGATCCCTCTGAAGGTAAACTTGAACAACTGGCCAGCGTCCAGCAACAGCTTGAACAGGTCAATGCCTGGCAGGATGAGCAACGTATTGAGCAAGTGTTGAGTACGCTTTCTTTGGCAGCGGACAAAAAAGTCAGTGATCTTTCAGGTGGCTGGCTTAGAAAACTGGCGCTGGCCAAGGCACTGGTAACAAATCCTGATGTGCTATTGCTCGATGAGCCCACCAACCACCTGGATATCAATAGTGTGTTATGGCTGGAGCAGTTTCTTAAGGACTTTGCCGGCACCATCATATTTATCAGTCATGACAGGGCGTTTATCCGAAGGCTTGCCACTCGAATCGTCGATTTGGACAGGGGGCGATTGACCAGTTATCCGGGGGATTATGATGTTTATGTCGAGCAAAAGCAGCATGACCTACAGGTAGAAGAGATTCAAAATGCGCTGTTTGACAAGCGCCTTGCCGAAGAAGAAGCCTGGATACGTCAGGGCATCAAGGCGCGAAGAACCAGAAATGAGGGCCGGGTCAGGGCACTGGAAAAACTGAGGGTAGAGCGGCAACAGCGGCGTGATATTAAGCATCAGGGGGATATTAATGTCTCTCATGGCGAACGTTCTGGTAAGCTGGTGTTTGAGTCAGAAAAGCTGAGCATGGCATTCGAAGATAAAACCGTAATTCGTAATCTGGATTTATTGATCACTCGCGGTGATAGGCTTGCCTTGATAGGCGCCAACGGTACGGGTAAATCGACACTGATCAAGCTCTTGATGGAGCAAATTAAGCCTACTTCCGGCAAAATGAGAATAGGGGTTAACCTGGATATCGCCTATTTCGATCAGCATAGAGAGCAGCTGGATCCGGATAAAACCGTTCAGGATACGGTTGCCGACGGTAAGCGTGATGTTACGGTCAACGGCAGAACCCGCCATGTATTGGGTTACCTGCAAGACTTCTTGTTTAGCCCTAAAAGAGCAAGAACCCCGGTTAGAGCCCTTTCGGGAGGAGAAAAAAATCGCTTATTGCTGGCGCGCCTGTTTTTGCGCCCTAGCAATCTGCTGATCCTAGATGAGCCCACCAATGATTTGGATATAGAAACATTGGAATTGCTGGAAGAAGTCGTTGCTAATTACGCAGGTACTGTTATTTTAGTCAGCCACGACAGGGATTTTGTCAACAATTGTGTTAATAGCTGTTTATATTTCGACGGTAGTGGCACAATTAACCAGATAGTCGGTGGCTATGATGATGTAGACGCTTATCTTGCCCATAAAGAGGCACAGCGAAAGAATTTGGCGGCTGATGTTGATAAGAAAGCGGAAAAGAAAAACAAGGCTAAAGCTAAACCACCTGAAAAGACAGGCAAGAAAAAGCTCTCCTATAAAGAAAATCGGGAGCTGGAAGCCTTGCCGGATCAAATAGATGAACTTGAAAATAGCATTGCCTCATTACAGGAACAGGTTAATACGGCCGACTTTTTTAGTAAAGATCCCGAGTTCACCAAGAAAATATTGAACCAGCTGGAAGAAAGTGAGTCGAAGCTTGAAGCCGCTTTCCTCAGATGGCAAGAATTAGATGAAAGATAATAAAAAGTGAGAGTTAAGTAGTTAAATGAACAAGTTTGTAAAATCGATATTGGCATTAGGCGTTGCCAGTGCATTTGGTCTATCCGCAGTGAACGCCGCTACCTATCAAGTAATCGATAAAGGAGACGTGGCTACACTTAAGTACACTTATTCGCAGCAGGAAAATAATGCCGGTGATATGGTGATCTCCGGTACCAAGGTTTATAACTTTCCGGTTCAGTTCCAGTATTTAGATCAGGATGACTTTGATGCCATTGAGCGCATGGCAGAATTACAGCATGAAAATGTCCATGAACTGGAAGATCTGGAAGATAAGGATGCGCTGGAAGCGGGTAACCCGACGGCAAATGACCTGGCCTGGACCGTACGTTATTTACAAGGAAACAACAACAGCAGCCTTTACCAGAAAGTGGGTGATACGGTCGCCATGACCAATTTTGGTGACAGTTCGGAAGAGATCCAGGTATTCGATACCCAGTTTGAAGGCACCAATGACTTAACCCGTTCCACGGTAGATTATATTAACGGCATCACCAATGAAGGCTGGATATACGGTAACGGGTCTGCGCCTTATTTGCCTATGCCATTTACAAAAAGTGATGGTGAAGAAGTGACCTATTGGGTCAGGGATTTTACCACCCGAGGTTATTTTTCTATAGACAATGGCGAGACCATTATTCCGGTTATGCCGCCAGAGAGTCGTTTTGGCGGTGAGTCGGCGATAGTTGATATCAGTGATAGCCGCTATGCGATCGGCTATGCCAGTGTCGATATAGATGAGGACAAGCTGGAAACCATTGAGGATGAAAGCGGTGGTTGTTCAGATCCTGATAATTTGGATGATGTGCCCTTTGAAGTCTGTGTGCAGGGTTTGTCAGCCAACCTGTATGATTTAAGAGCCTATAAATGGACATTGGATAATAATGGTGCCGTTTCTTCAGAAGACTTAGGCCTGTTGGTGACGCCACACGAGGATGATACGCGTGCCTATACCAGTGTTGCGCAAGCGGTGAACAATCATGGTGTGGTGGTCGGTTATGCCCATGGCTGGGAAGATGAAAACGAAACTAGCCCGAGTAAAAACCAATTTAGAGATTTATACGCGGTTGTTTATAAAGACGGCAGGGTAGTGGACTTTACCGAAGATCACAGCAAGGAGTTTGACTCACGGGCCTATGATATCAATGATGCCGGTATTGCCGTTGGTCATGTAACTAAGTATGTTAATGGCGAACCACGCACCAAGTTTTATTATGTCGACACTAGTGATCTAGAGAATATGACCATGGTCCAGCCGGATGACTATTTTAATGGGTCATCCAGTACCGCCAAGGCCATTAATGAAAACGGCATTATTGTTGGTGACGGTGAGGTGGAAACCCACAACGACAGCACGACCAATCCCCGTCGCCGTCATGGCTTTATGTATGATATTAATAGCGGTGTTTTTACCGATCTGAACAACTTTCTACCCTGTGATTCCGCATACACTATCATTGAAGCCGTCGATATTAATGATCTAAACGAAATTTCTGCTACGTCAATTGTTAAGGTGCCTCGACGTGATGCAAAAGGGGAACTGATGTATGGTGATGATGGCGAGCAGTTAATGGAAGATGTTGTAAGGGCTGTTAAACTGGTGCCGATCGACGGTGAAATAGAGGACTGCTCTCAAGTGGAAGAAAAAGTAGATCGCCAAGGTGCGGGTTTGGGTTTTGTTTCGCTATTTGCATTGTTTTCATTCGGGCTCATTCGTAGATTAACTAGCAAGCGATAGTATCCATTACTCACTTTACAAATATTAAAAAAGCACTCTTGAGTGCTTTTTTTGTCACTAAATATTAGTCGTTTTCAACGCCTTATTTCTCTGACGACAAATTACCATTGCGAAATCTTGAACTATTGGCTATTCGTTAATAGTGTGCAAAAAAGCATCAAGATAATTCTTATAATACAACAGGAGAGATAATTAATGATGAAAAGGCAAAAACGTGATCGTCAAGACAGAGCATATTCTCGTGGTTATCAGGCTGGTATCACAGGGCGTTCAAAGGAAATATGTCCCTACCAAAATTCAGAAGTGAGATCGGAGTGGTTAGGCGGTTGGCGTGAGGCTATATCGGACAGGCAACAAGGGTTAGTTAAGTAAATATTCGCTGATTAAAAGGGTTAAAAAGCAAAAGCCAGAGTTTTCTCTGGCTTTTGTCGTTTTTAAGTTGGCAGATTAGGCTTAAAACTTGGAGGTGTCGCTAAACAGGCCGACTTTTAAGTCGGTTGCCGTGTATATGACTCTGCCATCTACTTCAACCGTGCCATCGGCGATTCCCATAAATAACTTACGTTTAATGACACGCTTTAAGGTGATGCGATAAGTCACTTTTTTAGCCGTTGGCAATATTTGACCGGTGAATTTTACTTCACCCACCCCTAAGGCGCGGCCACGACCTGGTCCACCGGACCAGGCCAGATAAAAACCCACTAACTGCCACATGGCATCCAGGCCTAAACAACCAGGCATTACGGGATCACCCTTAAAGTGACAGTCAAAAAACCACAAATCTGGCGTGATATCCAGTTCTGCAACTATTTCGCCTTTGCCAAACTCGCCACCGTCACTATTGATCAGGTTGATTCGGTCCATCATTAACATATTATCAGAGGGCAACTGGCTGTTACCCGGACCAAACATTTCACCTGTACCGGCTTTAATCAAGTCTTGCTTATCGTACGAATTTTTTTGTTCCATGATGATACTTCAAATCAGCTATAAAATTTTAAAGCGCTACTTTAGCGAACACTTGTACACTAAACAACTCTGAACAGTTAATTATTTGACTAAAGTTCTATAATTTGGTTATGCGTAACCATATAATTACTATTATTGAGTTAAAATAATAAACACGAGCCGTAATGAAAGATAAAAAAGTGGCAATGACCAATGCCGAAAAGCAAAAAAAATATAGAGAAAGGCAAAAAGAAAAAGGCAAAAAGGAAATGCGGGGTTATCTGTCGCAAGAGGCGTTGCAATGTTATCAATTGATTGCCGAGCAAACCAATTGGTCCGACAGCGTGATCCTGAGTAATGCGGTAAGGTTGACCTATGCGGCATATAAAAATGGCCAAATAGGTTTATTAAACAACTGGTTAAATGAAAACAAGCTTTAGATAGATAAAGTGAATTTTGTCAAGTTATACAGTGAATTAAATAATTCGGCTAAATCTATTATTTTAGATTGAGTTAATTGCATTTTAACTATATTCTTGGCTGCTCAGAATAGATTCGTAGTATGAAGATATTAATACATAAAGGTGTGTTCCCTTGATAAATGTTTTGTTAGTTGATGATCATGAGTTGGTTCGTACAGGGATACGTAAAATACTGGACGAAGTAAAAGGACTTAAGGTTATTGGTGAAGCGCAAACAGGCGAGGAAGCGGTACAATTTTGTCGTAAAACCGAACCCAATGTCGTCTTGATGGACATGAATATGCCGGGGATCGGTGGCCTTGAAGCGACCAAAAAGATCATTCGTTATGCACCCGATGTTAAGGTGATAGTGCTGACGGTTTACTGTGAAGATCCTATTCCCACTAAGGTAATGCAGATTGGTGCTGCCGGCTATCTGACCAAAGGCGCGGCTCCAGATGAAATGGTCAATGCCATCCGCGCGGTTAACAGCGGCCAGCGTTATATTACCCCCGAAATTGCCCAACAGATGGCATTAAGTCAGTTCAAATCTGTGGAAGAAAACCCCTTTAACTGCCTGTCTGAGCGTGAATTGCAAATCATGCTGATGATTACACGTGGCGAAAAAGTGCCTGATATTTCTGAGCAGCTAGTACTGAGTAGCAAAACCATCAACAGCTACAGATACAGAATGTTTGAAAAACTTAATGTCAGCAATGACGTTGAACTCACTCATTTGGCTATTCGCCATGGCATGTTAAAAACCGAAAGCCTATAAGTTACGCCTTGCAAAAAGACCCTTTACCAGCTGCCGAAAATTTTGATCATAAAGCCTTTCTGGCGTCTGTTACCGATCAGGCCGGTGTTTACCGTATGTATGATAATGAGCAAAACGTTATCTATGTCGGTAAGGCCAAGCAATTAAAAAAGCGGTTGGCTAGTTATTTTCGTAAGGATGTGGGCAGCAACAAAACCAAGGCCCTGGTCCGGCAGATTTATGCCATAGATGTTACCGTGACTCACACCGAAGGTGAGGCACTGCTCCTTGAAAACAACTACATCAAGAAGTACCAGCCCAAGTACAATATCTTATTGCGTGACGATAAGTCTTATCCTTATCTCTTGATCACAGATCATAAGCACCCCAAACTGGGACTGCATCGTGGCGGAAAAAAAATAAAAGGCGATTATTTTGGTCCTTACCCCACGGTTGGGGCAGTGTGGGAAAGCCTGCGCTTAATGCAGAAAATTTTTCCGCTCAGGCAATGTGAAGACAGCTATTATCGCGCGCGCAGCAGGCCCTGTCTGCAATATCAACTGGGCCGGTGTTCTGCCCCCTGTGTTGACAGGATTTCACCAGAAGAATATGGCCAACAGGTGGCTTTGGCCAAGTTATTTTTAAAGGGTAAAAGTTCGCAGGTTATCGATGCCTTGGTGGATAAGATGGAAAATGCCAGCCTGGAACTGGCATTTGAGCAGGCCGCCAAATACAGGGATCAAATTGCCACCCTGCGTAAGGTACAACAGCAGCAGTATGTCAGTGGTATCGCCTCTGAAATGGATGTTATCGGCTTGTACCGATTAAAATCTCAGGCCTGTGTCCACCTGCTTTTTATTCGTGATCACAAGATCCTCGGCAGTAAGAGCTATTTCCCCGTAATTCCGGCAGAAACTCTAGACAGTGAAATCATCCAGGCGTTTATCAGTCAGCATTACTTGGGGAATGACAACATTCAGGGCAGTATCCCTAAGGAAATTGTGGTTACCGAGCGTTTCGATAACCTGAATGAGTTAACGACCCTATTGCGTGAACAGTCATCACACGAGGTCAAGATATCAACCAAGGTGCGGACCGAAAGGGCGCAGTATTTAAAACTGGCCAGCACCAATGCCGAAACTGCCCTAGTGACGAGAAACACTCATAAGGAGTCCATGCAAGCCAGGTTTGCCGCCCTAAATGAAGTCTTTGAACTGGCCAATGGCATCAATCGCATCGAGTGTTTTGATATCAGCCATACCATGGGGCAGCAGACCATAGCCTCTAATGTTGTCTTTAATCAGGAAGGGCCACTAAAAAGCGACTATCGCAGATATAATGTTAAAGGCATTACACCGGGTGATGATTATGCGGCGATGGCATTTGCCCTGGATAAACGTTATGGCAAGGTCAAATCAGAAGAGAAATTACCCGATATCGTGTTTATCGATGGTGGTAAAGGACAGCTTGCCAAGGCAGAGGCATTTTTTGCCGAGTTAAATTTACCGGTAACGCCCCTTTTGGTTGGTGTCGCCAAGGGCGAGTCTCGAAAACCCGGCCTGGAAACCCTTATCTTGGCCGGTAGCCATCAGCTTATTTCCTTACCAGCTACATCACCGGCCTTGCATCTGGTTCAGCATATCAGAGACGAGTCACACCGTTTTGCTATTACGGGACATAGAGCTAAACGCCAGAAAGCCGGTAAAAAGTCGGCACTAGAGTCTATACCCGGCATAGGGGCGAAAAAGCGCCAGGCGCTGCTAAAGTATCTGGGGGGCATGCAAGAGGTCTTGCAGGCTGATAAGCAAGCGTTACAAAAAGTTCCTGGCATAAGCTCTGCGCTTGCAGAAATTATTTATGATGCTTTACATGACAAATAAGCGGAAACCTGTGTAGAATAAGGCGAAAAAGGGCTTGCTGTTATCTCGTTTTACTTAGCTCAATTTGCAGTTTGGGATCGCACGGCTAAGTTCCTAACTATCATTTGGCCTAACCGTAACCCAAGAAAGTGTGTAAGTGATTTAAAACAATAAAAGCATTAAACAGTATATGTGGACAATTCCAAACCAAATCACCTTATTTCGTATTATTTTAATCCCGGTTTTTATCGCCGTGTTTTATCTTCCTGTTAGCTGGCACCATTTTGGCGCGTTTTGTGTGTTTTGGCTCGCTTCCGTCAGTGATGCCTTGGACGGTTACCTGGCAAGAAAGTTAAATATGTCGTCTGCCTTTGGCGCCTTTATCGACCCGGTAGCCGACAAACTCATGGTGGTCTCCGCGTTAATCCTTATTATTGAAGATTATAACCAGTGGTGGATTTCTATTCCCGCCTTGCTGATGATAGCGCGTGAAGTTTTTATCAGCGCACTGAGAGAGTTTATGTCGTCAAGGGGCAAACGTGATGTTGTTGCTGTATCAAAAATGGGAAAATATAAAACCGCCAGTCAAATGTTGGCCTTGATGGGGCTGATTTGGCGCCCGGATTATGATATTCCGTTAATACTCTTTGACTTCCCACAAGAGCTTTTTGTGTTTTTAACCTATGGTTTTTATTCTATTGCAACGGTATTAACCGTATGGTCCATGGTCACTTACTTTAGGAGTGCCTGGCCGGAATTAACGGTTAAAAGTTAAACCGTAAGCGGGTTTTCTAGCTAAAAAAACATCATATTAGCTGCTTTTTAACCATACGAAATAAAATTGAAATTAAATAGTTGACTACAATAAATTTCAATGTAGAATGCGTCCCCAGTTGACAGGGAGTCAATTGATGAAGCGGCTGTAGCTCAGTTGGTAGAGCATCACGTTGCCAACGTGAATGTCACGAGTTCGAGTCTCGTTAGCCGCTCCAATTTTTCTAAGGAAAACTACTCAGCTCGTAGTTGATGAAACGGCGGGTTGGCAGAGTGGCTATGCAGCGGATTGCAAATCCGTGGACCTCGGTTCGACTCCGGGACCCGCCTCCATTTTGCCCGGGTGGTGGAATTGGTAGACACAAGGGATTTAAAATCCCTCGCTGGTAACAGCGTGCCGGTTCAAGTCCGGCCCCGGGTACCATTTCATCCGCTAGAGTTGTTGGTTGAATTAGAAAAAACAATGCGCTAGAATGCGCGACCTGAAGGTGTTAAGCGGCTGTAGCTCAGTTGGTAGAGCATCACGTTGCCAACGTGAATGTCACGAGTTCGAGTCTCGTTAGCCGCTCCAACTTTCATCTTTACACTTTTTTATGCGGCTGTAGCTCAGTTGGTAGAGCATCACGTTGCCAACGTGAATGTCACGAGTTCGAGTCTCGTTAGCCGCTCCAATTTCCCCAATCCGTTTCTAAGCAACAACGCGATTGAGTAGGGTGCCAATCTCCTACTATAAAAAGCTTCCTTTATGCCCGGGTGGTGGAATTGGTAGACACAAGGGATTTAAAATCCCTCGCTGGTAACAGCGTGCCGGTTCAAGTCCGGCCCCGGGTACCATTACCTCAGTGTTATAGCTCTTCAGATTGTTAAATTTTATCATGCTCCATGTCATTAATTAGTCATTGGGCTTTCGTGTTGGCATTACAGCCCATTTACCTATAAATCTCCTAACTTTTCCGCTTGCACTCCTGGCTATGAATTGTCACACAGACTTCTATCTCCATGCGCGGATATGTATAAAAACAAAAAGCGGGTTGAGAGTTGCCAATGCAAACCTAAGCATGTAATCAGCCGGAAATCGCTATCGCCCATAGCCTGACGTTTAAAGTTAATGACTTTTAAGCAATGTAAGACACACACAAATTGTGTTCTATTAAGCTTTGACTACACTTATTATACCAAGTGAATTAATTAATTGATCACTTAGCGAGAATTAAAAGGCTTATAGGCAAGGCATTGATTGCAGAGAATGGTTATTCAGGACAATTGCTCCTGCATTGTCTAATTACCTACATCCATGTAGGGCCCTTGTCAAAATCAAAACGTAAGCATATAAGCCTTTTAAACTCGCCCTTTGGGAGCTCATTAGCAAGCTGATAACTTCACAAAATTAATGAAATATAGAGCGACTATGTTTAAATAATTTTGTTTGCTCTAAGCTCGCTAATGCAGCTCTAAGTTGGTCAATTTATTATTTCAATTGGTATTAATGTATCAAATTAAAGGAAATGGAGCTGTAACGATAATGGAAGAATGTGGGCCAGGTCGTATTGAGCGGCGCCAAGCTAAAAGAGAATCCAAAATATGCCTTCAAGATGCAGAGCTTATTTTAATGTATGACGGAGCTTTAATTGAGTTGCTTCAATTTAAAGATGTGTCACCATTTGGAATCTGTTTGCTGGCAAGCGAAGTTGCTCGAAAAGACACCGTAATAACAATACGTTATCAAAATAGAAAAGGCCAATTTGAAGTATTGGGCAAAATGGTCTGGCAAGAGCCCGAAGTTTTGACAGCCAATGATAACAGGCATTGGATTGGCATTAATTTTGACCCACATCGACAGGCTCAGAATTTGGCGCTATTCGAGAGCATTACTCACCCGCTAAAATCTCTAATAGTTCAAAATTATACGGACCAGAATGTAATAACTTTAAGTAAAGAGATGGATATAGCGAGTGCTGTAGCAAAACTGCTTCAGTCCTCGTATGCGGGAGCTCCAGTGATTGATAAAAACAAACGAGTGATAGGTTTTGTATCTGAACAAGATTGCATTCAAAAAATGCAAGAACTTAGGTACACAGCGGAGTCTCAAGAAACAGTAGCAAGCATGATGAAAAATAATGTATTAACCATAAATTTGCATGACTCCATTGTCGAGCTTGCCGAACAAATGGTTAGCGATAAAACAGATACCTACCCAGTTATTGACGATGAACAAAAAATAATGGGTGTTATTACCTGTCGAGCAGTTTTAAAGGCATTGGATAATTTTTTTCACGCTGTTAGTAAATAAGCAATTAGCAATATTGATATTAGGAATAGGTAAATAAAGCGGAGAGCTGCATTATGGAAATATACCTGGATTTTATCATTCAAAGCATTTACACCGTTAACGACTTTAAAACCGTTCCTGAAGCACGCAACCTGCTCAGAGATAAAATAGTATCTGAAACCTTGAGCAAACCTGATGGCATTGTTTGTGACACAGAGAAGGAAATAGAGCAAGTCTTGCTTTACGTAGAAAAACACCTTCATGCAGGGAGACAATAGTCCCTTCACATTAGGTATCAACTATAAAGTTTATGGTCAACAGTTAGAGCCTTGAGGCTATATGGGATTCTATTAATTATATTTGTTCCACAATGATTGCGTCCTTGCTACTAGAGGCTGTTGATCTTTGTTCAATAATTCTGCTGAGAGATAAAATCGCCTTAATCAAGGCGGAAATTGTGTCATTTAGTCATCTAAATCAGCAATTTTCAACGTAGAGTATGGCGATTTTGGCCTCAGCCCTATGGGCAATGGCTATTTTTAACGCTAGCAGCATTAGAATGTCACTTATTTGGAATAACCAAACGGCGTTCATTCTGCTTTGCTAGCATCAAAAATAGCCTATTGCAGAAAATATGAACAAAGATCAACAGCCTCTAGCAGAGAACTGTTAGGCTAGCCTTTTTAAGTGAGCCTCATTGGCTCTGCTTAGGCGCCCTAAAGAAGCGTCGTTAGTCACCTCTGGATGTTCAGAGGTGCAATCTCACATTCTTTGTTAAACTTGTCCTCACGAATGAGGGAGCTGTTTGTAAAGGACGGCAAGGCATATAGACTTTTTAGCTGAGCTATATAAAACAACTCCTAAAGCATTAGATAAACTTCCCGAGTTTCAATGGTCTGTTTAGGAACAAAAAGCATGCTAGATTCATTTATACAAAGAATTTAAAATCCCTCGCTGGTATCAGCGTGCCGGTTCAAGTCCGGCCCCGGGTACCATGATATTATCTTTGATTAAGTCTCCATTATTTCGTTTGAGCCCTCTGATAGCTAGTTATGATCTCTGCTCTGGCCTCATCTCTATCACCCCAGCCATCAACTTTAACCCACTTACCCGGTTCAAGTTCCTTGTAATGTTCAAAAAAGTGACTGATTTGCGCTTTTAGCAATGGGGGAAGGTCATCAAGGTCTTTGATGGACTCATACTCTTTACTTATCTCATGGTGTGGCATGGCAATTATCTTGGCGTCTTCTCCCGACTCATCCGTCATTTTCAATATGCCGACCGGACGGCAACGAATAACGCTGCCCGGCATAAGTGGGAAAGGGGAAGGAACCAAGACATCCACAGGATCGCCATCAAGAGACAAGGTATTGTTGATATAGCCATAGTTGCAGGGGTAGAACATGGGGGAAGACATAAAGCGATCAACAAAAATAGCCCCTGTATCCTTGTCTACTTCATATTTAATCGGGTCGGCATTGGCGGGAATTTCAATTATGACATTGATATCATCAGGCAAGGATGTTCCTGCAGGGATATTGGCCAGGCTCATTTTGTTACTTCCTTTGGTCTTATCTAATGAATTTAGTATAGACGAACAGGAAAATTGCTGATGACTCTCCTAGTTAAAATACCTGCCTGCCTGGGTATACGACAGCTGTAGAGGCCAGATTAAAGACCCTTGTTTAACCCTTTAGTTAAAGCTTAACTGTTCATTAAGCAACAGTGACTGTTATATGCAGTAATTACTCTGAGCGTTTAATGAGTTGCTGTGTTAGCTTGATGGGGCTAGAGCCAATAGACAAAATGCCGGCATCAACAATAAAGTATTGATCATGATAAGACATTTTGATTTTATCCTGCTCCAATACATTGGTGATATTGAATTGATCCCCCACAGACAACACTAAGTTGCCATCGTTTAAGCACATATTCCTGTCAACCTTGTAACGACCTGTTTGCATAGTCTCACCACTTATTCACTTGCTCTTATATTATTGTAGTGCTTGCTGTAGTTTTTGCTTTAACCTGTGCCAGCCTATGATACTGCTTTCATTAAACTTGAAAATTTGGCCTTTGGTCGAATAGACATGGTCGATACTCTCTGTACTTTGGTATATATTTGGCAAAGCTCATCATTAACGGAGAAAGAAGTTTTGGGGATGCAAAGTAACACTCATGTTATTGAAAGTGTGGAGTCTTGGCTGGAACAGGGAGAAAGCGTTTGGCTGTGCTCGGTTATCGAAACCTGGGGCTCATCGCCCATGCCGGCGGGAACGTTAATGGCCTATTGTCCTCGATTCGGCTTGGCAGGCTCTTTATCGGGAGGCTGTATCGAACAGGACCTGCTAAGCAAAATGGACTCAGGTTTATTGCTAAAGACCGCCAATGAGGACGCCTACCCGCTAAAAATGGTCTATGGGGCATCTGAAGAAGAACAAAAACGTTTTATGCTCCCTTGCGGTGGGCAACTTCACCTTTTCATTGAGTATTTAGCGCCAGAAGATAATGTCATCGCGCACTTTAATCAGTTAAGGGGAAGGCTTGATAACAGGCAACTAGTTGCACGTCGGGTATCCGTTGCTAACGGAAACTTAGGATTGGTCACAGAAGAAGTAAAACGAGGCATCAGGTGGCTGGAAGATAAGGAAGAGGATTCTGCCAAAGCCATTATTGAACACGGCTTGGGACCCGCTTATCAAATGCTGTTAATAGGGGCCAGCGAGGTGGCCAGGTGTGTCGCCCAGCTGGCACAGCCTTTGGATTTTAATGTCGCCGTCTGGGATCACAGGGAAGAGTTTATTCAAAACTGGCAAGTTGAACAGGTAGAAGTCTATTCGGGCTCGCCAGAGGCGCTTATCAGGGATAATTTCTACGATAAAAACAATGCTATCATTGCCTTGGCCCATGATCCACGTGTCGATGATTTCGCCCTGGTTGATGCGTTAGCCACCCAGGCCTTTTATATCGGTGCCATAGGATCGAAAAATACCTGTGACAAGCGCATACAGAGGTTGCTTAACTATGTTGATGAGCCAGCCAGCCTGGATAAAATGCATTCTCCGGTAGGGGTAAGCATTGGCAGCAAAACCCCCTATGAAATTGCCATTTCCATCTTGGCGGAGGTGGTACGGGAACGTCGCCAGTTGGAAAGTGGAACTTACTAGCGTTAAGGTTATGGCAGCTAATGTGTCGGACTAGTGTTTTATTGTGCCTACAATACGGCTTGGTTGCGGGGGCCAGATACTGGTGCCCGTTTGCGCGATTTGACTCATACCTTGATCTAACACCTTCTTGCCGACATAGTTTGAACGCTGTGGTCTGCTGATCAAATAGCCCTGAATATAAACAACGCCAAGGGATTTTAATAACTCCAGTTGTTCGATTTGCTCTATTCCCTCAGCCACAACTTTGAGCTCTAACTGGGCGGCCATTTCTACGATAGATCTGAGTATTTTGTCATATTTTTTATTGGCCATGGCCTCAGAGACAAATAGCCGATCGATTTTCAGCACGTCAACCGGCAGGTTGGCCAGCATGGAAAGTGAACTAAATCCTGTGCCAAAATCGTCGATGGCTATCATGATGCCTTCGGCCCTGATTTTCTCGAGTTCATTAATATTGTCTTCCGATGCTTCGATAAAACAGGATTCTGTTATCTCCAGCATCAATGATGTTGGCGGCAAGCCCATCTTATTGATTGCCGTCATTACCCATTGATATAAGGGTTTATGTTTTAGTTGAATGCCTGACACATTGACACTGATCCTGGCGTTTCGCATCCCGGCATTATACCAGGCCGCCATTTGTCGGCAGGCTTCCTCCAAGATCCAGTCCCCCAACTCCAGGATCAAATTGGAGTCTTCTGCGATTGGAATAAATTCCGTTGGCGTTATGGTGCCTTCCACCGGGTGTTGCCACCTGACTAAAGCTTCGAAATAGCTAATGGTGCAACCATCGACATGAATAATGGGCTGAAAGGTGAGAAAGAAGCTATCAGAGTCTAATGCCAAGCGCATTTCATCCAGTAAGTAATGGTAGCGGCGCATCTTGCTGCCCATTTCTGGGGAGTAGATGCGGTAGATGCCTCTGCCTTCGGTTTTGGCCCGGTACATGGCAACATCTGCCATTTGTACCAGTGCATTTGGTGTAGCGGCGCTATCGGGATAAACGGCAATGCCGACACTGGCGCTGATTTTGACTGTCTTATTGCCTAAGACAAAATCTCTTTCCAGCTCCTGCAATACATGTTTAGCGACATAAACGGCGCGCTCTGACTTATCGAGCTCCTGAATAAAAATAGTAAACTCATCTCCGCCCAGGCGGGCAAGGTTATATTCAAGTTCGTTCTCATCCTGCCTGAAGTTCAACTCCTGTCGCCTTACTATGGATTTCAAGCGCTCTGCCACCTGAATCAAAATTTCGTCACCAAAGGAGTGACCAAATGAGTCGTTGACCTGCTTAAAACCATCCAGGTCGATAAAGAGTAAGCCACTTTTTTGCTGCTGTTTTTCATTGGTATTTATTTGCTTGTTGATATGCTCTAAAAAGGTATGGCGGTCGACAAGGCGGGTCAATTTATCACAGTGCACCGTTTGTTCGACATGGTGCTGATATTCTTGGGCCAAGTGGCCCAGGCTATTAAGAGCATGTTCCAGCCGGGGGATGGCTGAAAAGTGTTGCATGTCGTCTGTTTGCGTGTCATAGCTGCTGATTATCTTATCTGCTTTTTCACAGATTGGCAGGAGCTTGCTTTCTATCCTTTTAGTTTGGTAAAAAGCGCTAAAGATCAAGGATGCAATTGAAATAACGATAAGGCTGCAAACCGGAATAATAATATTTATCACGGATTGAAGTATCAAGCTGGTAAATGACAGGAGTTTGGTGCCAACAGCGCTGCTTTCTATGACCAGGTAAAGCTTGTCCTGATATACTTGTGTGTTTGGCTTTAGCAATATATGGCTGAATATTTGCTGAACTGCAGTAGGAGCTAATAGTTTGGATTCATCAGTGACAGTGATGGCATCTTTCGAATTGTTGTTTGTTACTACCGTGTCTGAAACAGATGCTATCAACAATAAATAAACAAGTAAGGTAAAAACCACTGAGAATAGTGCCAATAATTTCCAGTTCTTAACCGTCAATTGCTCCACTAACCAATTCCTTTGTTTATCCATCTAGCCGTCATGATTTTCAGCTCGCATATGCCATGTCTGCAATAGTATAAATTCCACACCAGGTGGCATTGGTTTACTAACTATATGAAGAGCATACCCTTTCTAAACCTAGTATAGATTAAGATTAACTTTCTGCTAGAAATTCACTTTAATCTTAATAAGTTCTCCCTAAAAGTTAATCGGTATCAATGTTTCTGTCATTTATTGGAGTTTGTCTTGAATTGAAGGGTTAAGCCTATTAGTTTGAAGTATCCTTGCTAAATGTGTGAACCTTGCCTGTGAGTAGGGAAAAGCATCTATTCTATATTATTAATTTATATGTTGTTTTTCTCCAGCTTTTTGCTGGTAAATTTCCACCGTTCAGGTGCAGATTATTAAATTTCAACTATATTTGTATTTAATGCTTTTTAAGCTATTTCAATTATTTTTCTATTTAGGCACTTAGAAGATAAAACAGCTTGTTTAGGAGTTAAGAATGAATCTTCGCAATATCAAGATTAAATCGCGGCTACAACTTATCCTGATTATCGCTTTAATTTCTTTCGTTATCTTTATTTCGTTAATGCTGACTCAATTTAAATCCAGTCTGTTGGAGCAGAAATATACCACGACGCAGAATGTGGTTGACTCTGCCTATAGTCTTATAGTCCATTTTAATAAAAAGGAAAAAAGTGGCGAAATTACCACGGAACAAGCCCAGCTGATGGCAAAAAGTGCCATCAGGGAAATGCGTTACCAAAAAACGGATTACTTTTGGATAAATGATTACCATCCCAAGATGATCATGCACCCGATAAAACCAGCTTTGGAAGGCAAGGACTTATCCGGTTTCAAAGATCCGGAAGGGACCTATTTGTTTAAAGAATTTGTTGCTGTTGTTAAGTCACAAGGGGCGGGGTTTGTTCCATATCTCTGGCCTAAACCCGGGTTTGATGACCCAGTGGAAAAAATCTCTTATGTGAAGGGATTTAAAGAATGGGGCTGGATTCTCGGTTCCGGCATTTATCTTGATGATGTCGCCGACGAATTTTCCGATACGGCATTTTTGGCCATTGCTGTAGGTAGCATACTTTTTGTTATTATCGTTGCACTGACGCTGCTTATTCAAAAAACCATTTTAGGCCCTCTGGATCAAACCGTGTCAGCGATGGAAGATATTGCTAAAGGGGAGGGGGATTTAACCAAGCGTTTAAAGGTCAAGGGCAACGATGAGCTTACCCAGCTCACTAGTGGTTTTAATCTGTTTGTCGAAAAAATATCCTCCTTGATACACAGCGTTCATAACAACGCCGACAAGGTAAAAGACACGGCGGTTTCATTGTCAGAAATCAACCAGGAAGCCCAGTCATTGGCCACGGATCAAAATGCCCAGACGGAGCAGTTGGAAAATGCCATGGAACAAATGAAGGTGACCATAGATGAAATTGCTCAAAATGCCGAAAATGCCGCCCTGGAAACAGAGCAGGGGCGCCAACTGGTTTGCGAAGGACAAGATGTTATCAATGTCACGGTTCAAGAAATTAATGCCTTGTCTGATACGGTGAAAAAAGCGGCGGAAGCCATTAAAACCCTGGCACATGAATCAGATAATATTGGCAGTGTTCTAGAGGTTATCAGAGGCATAGCAGAGCAAACCAACTTGCTGGCCCTGAATGCGGCCATTGAAGCGGCAAGGGCGGGTGAGCAAGGCAGGGGCTTTGCCGTGGTTGCCGACGAGGTTAGAACCCTGGCAAGCCGGACCGGCCAGTCCACCGAAGAAATCCAGACCATGATCCAAAATTTGCAGCAAGGGGCAAGTTCCGCCGTTTCCGTGATTGAAAACAGTGCCAAGCAGTCAACAGAAACCACAGAGCATGTGCAACAGGCGAATGTGGCGCTTAACAAAATTTCCGAAGTTATCCACCATGTCAGTGATATGAATACCCAGGTGGCGACAGCGGCTGAGCAGCAGTCATTGTCGGCGGAAGAAATCAATCGCAACGCGCACCGTATTTCAGGCCTATCCAAGCAGTCTTTGCAAGGGGTTGAGTCGGCAGCAACCAACTCCGAAGAATTGCGCCAAATGGGAGAAGAGCTGTCCAGCCAGTTGAATCAGTTTAAGGTGGGTTGATAGGCATTCGGGTAGCTCAAAAGCATAAGCACTTTATATACGCTTGTTATAAAGTGCTTTTTTAGGCCTAATACTTATGCTATGCGCTTATATTTGAAAGTCCGTTTTGACTGTTGAGGTATTACAGGGGAAAGTCATTTTATAGCCCACACCCTGTTTTTGATCACTTAATAACTCTATTTCACCTTTTAGCCTTTGGTTGACCAAATTATAGATAATGTGGGCCCCCAGACCTGAGCCTCCGGCGCCTCGCTTCGTGGTATAAAAGGGCTCGAAGATATGGGCTTTTCCTTCTTCAGTTAGTCCCTTGCCATCATCCGTGTAAATAAGTTCTATCTTATCCACTAGCTGGGTGGCTTTTATAAGAATCTTACCATGACGCTCTGGCTCAAGGCCGTGCATTAGGCTGTTAATGATTAAATTACTGATTATCTGGGCAATGGCACCTGGGTAATTGACGATTTGAATGTTTTTCGGACAATCCAGTTCTATATCAAGATCATAGTGCTTATATTTGGGTTTCAGCGAGAGCAGAATATCTTGCAAATAATAGTAAAGGTTAAAGGATCTGGCTTCGTCAACCGTGCTGTCGACCGCTACTTTTTTAAAGCTTTCGATTTGCCTAACCGCTCTTTCAATATTGGCTAAGGCGAGTTCGAAGCCTTTTTCTAACTCGTCGGTAAATTGGTGTAGTTGTTTTGCGGTCAGGGTGTGATGGTCCAGCTTGTCTACTATATTGCGGCACTTCTCATTCATATAGCTGATGGCGGTAAGTACAACACCGACTGGCGTATTTATTTCATGAGCAACTCCTGCCACCAGGCCGCCGAGGGCCGCCATTTTATCGGTTTCCAGCAGTTTTTTCTGGGCCTGTTTTAGCTCTTCCAATGCCGTGGTGAGCTCCAAGTTGCTTTCGCTAAGGGCCTGGGTTCTCTGCTCAACCCTGGCTTCCAGCTCCTGATTCAATAGGTTGAGCGCTTCGTCGGCCTTAACCCTTTGCGCTATCTCTTCCTGCAATTGCTTGATAGTGTGTAGCTGTTGCTGTGCATGGTTTTCCAGCAATTCCCTTTTTTCCTGATGGAAGCTGACCTGCTCGAAAAGCTCGTGGGGAGACAGTTGTAATTGCGAGAAAAACTTGGAAAAGGACTTTTCCAGTTGTTCCTGCTCACCGATATTGATCAGGTTAATGCGAAGAAACGCGTGATAGGCAGATGCCATACCTATGATACCGGCCAAGGCGTTAACGGCATTGTTTTTCAGTTCGGATAGCTCTGATATTGTGATATGCTCCTGGCTCGATAAACCCGCTTTGGCTACGCAGGTGTTAATTTTTTCGTCTATGCTGGCGTTTGGCATATATTGTGAAAAGAGTCGGTAAATGGTATTAACCTTAGGTGCGAGCGCTATATTCCTTTTTTCCTGCTTTTGCAGGTTGGGAATATCCTGGGTTTTTATTTCAACAAATTGATGGGCGATCTTATATTCTTCATCACTGGTTTTACTCAAGAGGGATACGCCGACATACAAGATAATATTGGCGAGCAAGCTCCAGCTCAGGCTATTGGTTAGTGTGCTGGTATTCTGGATGGCAAATAAGTGTTCTGGGTTAAACCAGTAAAAAAAGCCGGATTGTTGTTCCAATATATCCCATTCAAGCCAGCCACTGCGAATAAAGGAGGGCAGCAATGAACAGTATGCCCAGATCACGGCTCCGGCGCTCAGCCCAGCCAGGGCGCCTTTGATATTGGCATCTTTCCATACCATGCCGCCGATCAGCGCAGGTGCAAACTGAATGCTGGCAACAAAGCTTATGGTGCCTATTCTGACAATAAGCTCAGAGTCACCTATGGCTCTGTAGTAAAAGAGACTCAAAAACAAGATAAAGAGTACTACCAGCCATCTTACCTGCAATAAAAAGGCCTTGATCAATCCGGTTAAGCCTAAACGAATAAACAAGGGCACGATCAAGTGGTTTGACAGCATGGTCGACAAGGTCATGGCCGATATCATGATCATACCGGTTGCGGCGGCAAAGCCGCCAAGAAATACCAAGGCAGATACCAAGGAGGCATTGTCCGACAATGGCAAGGTTAACAACAATAAATCTGCCTGTTGCAGTAATTCTGGCTTATTAAAGCCGGCCAGCGCAACCGGCAACGCCATCAAGTTAATAAGAATTAAATAAAGAGGGAAAAGCCATTTGGCACGATCGAGAAATTTTGGCTCTGAGCATTCGACGACCCCGACGTGAAATTGTCTCGGCAGGGTAATAATGCCAATGGCACCAATGGCCATATAGCTTAACCAGCTTTGTGCGCTGGGAGGAGAAAATTCTATCCCAGACTTAAGCGCAAACTGACTGAATAAATCCTCAATCCCCGTATTCATTACATAGCAAATCCAAAAGGCCCCCAAGAGAAAAGCAAGCAACTTAAATATACTTTCAAACGCCAGTGCCACCATCATACCCGGGTGCTTCTCGGTAGGATCCAAATGCCTGACCCCGAAGAAAATGGTAAAAAATGCCATCATTAACACGACAAAAATATCAAAGTACTCAAATGCCATGCTTTGCTGTACCGAGGCAGGGGTCAGTATGGTAAAGCTGGTGATAACAGATTTTAGCTGTATGGTCAGGTAAGGCACTATGCCGACCAGACAGAGCAGGCTGACTAATGCTGCCAGTGACTGTGAACGGTTGTAGCGTACGGAAATAAAGTCGGCGATGCTGGTGGAGTGATATTCATTTTTCAATATCACCATTTTCTTTAGCAGGGGAACCATAAAAACAAAGGTGACCGTGGTGCCAAGGTATAAGGCGACAGGAAAGATCCCCGTCTGCGAAGACAGGGCTACATTGCCGTAAAAAGTCCAGGAAGTACAAAAAACGGCGAGGCTAAGGGCATATATGGATGCCGAATTTCGCACGCGATAAGCCCCTGGGGTTTTAGATTGCGCCCAATTGGCAATCAGGAACAGCACCAGAATATAAATGGCGAGAAGTAGCAATAAGACATTAATGGACAGCATAGTTACATTTTTCAGTTATCTTTTTTAGTGCTGACTTTATATAAGGCAGCCCAAATGACTAATACCAGCCAGCTGCCAAATGTGAATAACCAGATCACATACAAAGAAACTTCGTCAGCCAAGATAATAGGAAAAACAAAGCCAATTATTGCGATCAATGCCGCCAGCCAGTTTAAGCTGGTGGGCTCTCGAATATCCATAACTGTTTGAAACTCTATGCTTAGTTCACATAGGTTAACTATAGTCTAACGCGGATTTTTTAAGATAAATTCCTTTACAAAATAGTGCTCGCTATTCACAATTCAACATATTAAGGTAAATAAAAACAATAATTTGGACTCCTAGATGCCTAGTTTTCAACGTATGTTGTGCCTAGCAAAATTTGAACTTTACCGCTTGTTTTTAACCAAGCGAGGTGCTTTGGCGCTGGTGGCATTTGCAACCGCCTGGTTTTTGATTTTGCGCTACCTGGTAAGCTCTGCCGCAACCATAGTTTCTTCAAAAATGTTCCAGGATATGGCCGAACAGGTTTTTGGCATGCTGGGCCTGTCTGAGCTTTTGACCTGGGAAGTGCCTGAATTGGCCATTTATTGGCTGGTGGCCGTTTATTCGTTTCCCGTGTTTTCTTTGTTTGCCGCCAGTGATCAAACCTGTGCCGATCGAACTAGAGGCACCCTGCGTTTTATTTCACTCAGGGCGTCCAGGGTTGAAATCGTTTGTGGACGCTTTGCCGGCCAGCTGGCCATCATGGCAATACTTATCGCCTTAACCTTAGTGGCGACCTCCTTAATGGCTGCCTACAATAACAGCGAAATTCTCATTGTAGCCATTACCCAGTCACTGTATTTATTTACCGCCTTATTTATTGTCATCCTGCCCTTTGTCGGCCTAATGACCTTTATTAACAGTTTTGTCCGTTCATCTCGATTGGCACTGGTGTTAAGTTTATTGTTTTTTGGCCTTGGCCCTTTGATCATTGCCTTGCTGGAGTACAAGTTAGCCGGTGCCGCCTCGTTAAACTATATCTTTCCCGGCATTCAGATCAGCGACATAGTGGATCCACAGAATACCGCGACCATTAATCATTTTATCCCTATTATTCAAGCGGCTGCTTACCTGCTCCTGGCGAATATCATAATGAAGAGGAGTGCACTATGAGCTGTTTAATCCAGGCCTCTGGCCTGAACAAGTTTTTTGGCAGCAAGCAAGCGCTTAATAATGTCGAATTTGAGATAACAAAAGGCGCCCCGGTTGCCTTGGTGGGGCCAAATGGAGCGGGAAAAACCACACTATTCAGTATTTTGTGTGGCTATATCCGGGCCAGCTCGGGCCAGGTGAAGGTACTGGGGCATGCTCCCGGTCACAGCCAAACCTTTGGCCGGCTGTCTGCCTTACCACAGGATGCGCAACTGGATCCGCGCTTTTCTATCGCCCATCAGCTGAGCTTTTATGGTCAGTTGCAGGGCTTTGATAAAAAACAATGCCGAGTAGAGGTTGAAAGAACCCTGGAACTGGTGGGGTTATCAGATGTGCTAAAGGAAAAGCCCGATGCCTTGTCACACGGCATGCGAAAGCGGGTGGCGATTGCCCAGGCACTTATTGGCGAACCTGAAATTGTCATGCTGGATGAAGCAACCGCGGGTTTAGATCCCAAGCATGCCAGAGATATTCGCGAGCTGGTGGCATCCCTGTCCGAGCAAGCGACCTTTATCTTAAGTTCGCATGACCTAAGCGAACTCGAGCGCCTGTGCCAGCAGGTGCTTTACCTGGAAAATGGCAAACTGCAACAGCACCAAACCCTGACCAATGACAAGACAGTCAGTTATTTCACCCTGAGAATGGAAACAACGTCACCCGGTTTAATCGCGGCATTGTCTGAAATTGACGGTGTCAGCCTGGTAGAAAACACCCAGGACAGGGAATACCTGATCACCACCCGCTATCAGGAAGGTCAGGAACCTTTGGATATCAAAATACTGCGCATGTGCCATGAAAAACAATGGCCATATCGCCAGTTGATCAAGGGTAAAACCCTGGAAAACCAGCTGTTTTGATCTTTTCTTCCTTTGCCCGAATTAAATTGGATAATGGCTTAGCTATTTTATCTCGCGTTCCTGATTGGCGTTTTTAGCTTGGGCGGCTGGAATAAATTCGCCATCCGTACTGCCTGGTGTCTGGCCGTTTACCTGCTTGTCCAGCCAGGTTAAATAATTGGCTAATGGCATAGGCTCAGCGTAGTAAAAACCCTGGCCTATGTCGCAACCAAATTGACGCAAGGTTCTCTCGTCCAGCTCGCTGTTGATGCCCTCCGCTACTACTTCCAGCTTAAGGCCTTTGGCCATTTTTACCGTGGTTTCACAAATGGTGCGCCGCTTTATGCTGTCACAGACATTTTCGACAAACTGGCGGTCAATCTTTAGTTCCTGGAAGGGCAACTGGCTAATATAGGCCATGGAGGAATAGCCGGTACCAAAATCATCTATGCTGACGGTAATGCCCAAATCGCTTAACTGTTCAATCGTTGACAAGGCTTGCTCGCTAGTGGTAATGGTCGCCGATTCCGTTAATTCAAAAATTACTTTTTCCGGCGCAATATCCGCCAGTTTTAATGCATCCTTGATCTGGTGATAGAAGTGTTCTGAAGCTATGTCTTTACCGCTAATATTAATGGAGACCATATGGTTGGTATAGCCATTCTCGATGATTTCTTTATGCTGGGATAGTGCCTGGTTAACTACCCAGACCGTCATTTGATTGATTAACCCCATGTCTTCAGCAATAGGAATAAATACCTCAGGAGGAATATCACCTTCGATTTTATGTCGCCAGCGGATCAGGCATTCACTGCCGCAAACGCGCAGGGTTTTCAGGTCAATTTGGGGCTGATGATAGATTTCAAAGGCGTTGTTGGCCAAGGCCTCCTTCATGTCAGCGGCAAGCTTTAATAGATAGTTGGTTTTATCTGATAGTTCAGCAGTGAAATAGGACCACTTCTGGTGGCTGTTCTCGGCATCTTTTAGGGCAAGTTGGGCTCTGTTAATAAGTAAATGCGCCGAGTCGCCGTGCTCCGGGTAGTTGGCGATACCTATAATGCCTGAGAGAGGAAGCTGTAGCTGATCGATTTGGTATTTTTCGATAATAATCTGTTGGATAGAGTTGACGATCACCTGCATGGGCTGATTATTTTTTTTGTGATCTATCAGCAAGGCCAGGCTGGAATTTTCCAGGAAGCAGATTTTTTCCCGACGGTTTGTAATATCAACAATGGCATCATTGTAGGCAAATAAGGGGGTCAGGAAGCGGTTTAAGCGCTTGAACAAGTTGATAGTCGTAGCTTCATCGACATATAGCGCAATGCGGTCCAGTTGTTCGGGTTTTATGACCAGGACACTGAATTTTCGCGTCTGCTTGTAAAGTAGGTTGTTAATGGCTTCTTCAAGCATCAGCTTGCGTGGCAACTTGGTGGTTTGGTGATAGCCAATGTCGGTGAGTCTGTCTTGTTCATTGCGCCTCATACGCTCTGCCAGTGCGAAGGCCATAAAGGTAATTTCTACCAATACTCCGAGCAAAAACGCATGCTGGGCCCAAAAACTATATTCTATGTAGTTAAGTAGCATTAACGGCTGTATGGCGGCACCGGCCAGTAGTGGTAGCCAGGAGATAAAATAAAACCTTGCCCAGGAAAAGTCTTCCCTCAGTCGCCTGCCGACGATAATAAGCGCATAGAGATAAAAAACCGGTTGTAGTGAGAAAAACGCTTTCGCTTGCGTGACCTGGTCAACAAAGAGTGAAGCCAGGCTTACCACCAGCATTACCAGGCATAGTAAGATCCCGACCTTGTAGCTGAGATCTTTTGCCTGGTCGTAACGGAGAAAATAGAGTGCAAACAGGAGTAAAAATATCACCAGCAGGGCGTGGAATACTAAAGAATAATTATTTAGCCAGAGCTGGAGCTGTTCGGAAAATATCAGGTAGCCATAGCCGTTAACACTTGCCAGCACGGTAAATGCCGCTAACAGGTAGCCGATATAGACGAGATAGACCTTGTCCCTGACGGCAAAATATAATACGAAGTTATAGGCCGACATCAGCAAGATAATGCCGATAAAGGCGGAAAATATGGCTTCTGAGAGCTGCAGCCGGTATTCGAAGTTTTCCTGGCTGTAAATAATAAAGGGCACATTCGGCGGCCCCTGGGTATTAAGGCGCGCCAATAGCGTTATCTGATCATGACTCGCTACCGAGAAGGCGACGTGTGGAAAGGCCTTGTCCAATATTTTTAACTCTTGTGCCTGGCCGTTTGGGTTCTTAACATTTTGAGCCAGGGAATATAGGTGCGCACTGGTTTGCTCTTCACTGATTTGATAAATATCCAGCTCCGCCAACATGGTGTTATCTGCATGTAACACCAGCTGCTGAATATCGCTACTCATGTTTTCGACATTAATTTTTACCCAGTAAGTTTTTGTGCCCAATTCAAAGGGAATGTTGCTGGCTCGAGAGTCTATGAACATCATATTAAGATCGGTTAAATCATCAATATTAAAGGTAGACTCTTCATCGATAAAATAACTGAACTGGCTGTGTATCGTGGCAGACTTTTCTGAGATGGGGTGGTTTTCCGACTGCTGCAGTACCAGGTAGATGTTAATCAGGATAATGGCGAGTACCAAAAGGATAGAAACAACAAACACATTTTTTAAAATGCCGGTCAGGTTAATGGAACGACTCACCATGAATATTGACTGCCTTCTTACTATACCAAGTTGACCAATTAATCACCTAGGTATTCATTTGCTATAAATATTGGCTTTATCTTAGCTTTATAACGCAAGTTTTGCACGAAAGTCGCTGAAATCAATACCATAAATTAGTAGCAGTGCGCTTAAGGCTTAACCAGGGGCTAGATTAGGCCAAGCGCCATGGTAATTAGCTGACTTATACCAATTGAAATAATAAATTGACCAACTTAGAGCTTCATTAGCAAGTTTAGAACAAACAAAATTATTTAAACATAGTCACTCTATATTTCATTAATTTTGTGAAGTTATCAGCTTGCTAATGAGCTCCCAAAGGGCGAGTTTAAAAGGCTTATATGCGGCGTTATTGATTTTGACAAGGACCCTACATGGATGTAGGTAATTAGACAATGCAGGAGCAATTGTCCTGAATAACCATTCTCTCAATCAATGCCTTGCCTCTCAGCCTTTTAATTCTCGCTAAGTGATCAATTAATTAATTAATTCACTTGGTATTAAGTGAACCTGGCTTAATACCTTAGTCTGATAGCCATTGTTATTCATTTGTATTGAGTTAGAATATCGAACGAGTATTACTGAGGAAGTATCATGTTCCAGCCAGAAAAAATAATAATAGCTGATGACCATCCCTTATTCCGTCAAGCCCTAAAGGCCATGTTAAAGTCACATTTTGAGGGCGTAACCATTTATGAGGCCGAGTCGGTCGCCCAGCTCAATCGGCTGTTAACTCAGTTTAAGGACATAGACCTGCTGTTACTGGACCTGAATATTCCGGGGGCTCAGGGATTTAATACCCTGATCAATATTCGTAATACTTATCAGGACATGGGTGTTATTGTGGTGTCCGGTTATGAGGATAAAGAAACCGTTGCCAAGTCTATCACTCATGGTGCGGCGGGCTTTATTCCCAAATCCACCTCGGTTTCGGATATGTTGATAGCCATAGATCAGGTACTTGCCGGCAATATATGGCTACCCGATGAAAAACAGTGTCAGGAGTCGCCAGAGCAATCTGAAATCAACGAGAAAATTTCGAGTCTGACCCCACAGCAATACCGAATCTTAACCATGTTTGCCGATGGCCTGCTGAATAAGCAAATTGCTTTTGAACTCGGGGTTTCCGAGGCGACGGTAAAGTCCCATTCCAGTGCCATCTTTTTGAAACTCGGTGTTAAAAGCCGTACTCAGGCAGTGATCATGATGAATCAGCTTCAAATGGGCAACTCGTCTTTTTCCGAAGCGTTTGAATAATTATTTTGCAATGCCTTTGCCAGCATGGCGCTCATTAAGGCCCTTAGGGCCATGGGTTTGATCAGCTTCCTCAGGTAACCATAACCACAGCTATGGGCCCTGGTCTTGATCTCTGCGTCCGTGGTCGCCGTGATCAAAATACCCGGCACGGGATAGCTTCTTAGTTTTTGCAGCTGTTGCAGAAAATCCAGGCCGTTTTCGCCATTATCCAGCTGGTAATCGGCCAAGACTATATCTATCTGATCTTCATATTGCTGAAAAATCTCTGTTGCTTGTTGGGGTGTAGCGGCGGAATAAACATTACATTTCCATGCTGACAAGAGTTTTACCATGCCGGCCAGTACAGTGGGCTCATTATCCACTACCAGGACATTAATATCCTGCAGTGTCACGGTAGGAGTTGCCTGGCTGATAGGGGGCATTGTCCTTTGCTTGGTAATTGTCGCGGCCATGGTAAATATGCAGCCTTTACTCGGCAGGGAGTCGAGCCGTATGCTATCGCCAAGCAAAAATGCAAGGCTCTGTGCGATATTGAGTCCCAGGCCTAAGCCCTTGATGCCGACGGGATTTGGGGTATCCAGTTGAATGAATTGTTCAAACACGGTTTTTTGTTGCGCTATCGGGATGCCGGGACCATTATCAACCACCTGGATCAGAACCTGACTGCCTTTTCTACGACAGCCAAGCAGCACCTTGCCCGGGCTGGCATAGCGAAAAGCATTACTTAACAGGTTTTGCAGAATGCGGCGTAACAGTTTGGCATCACTTTCGATCCAAAGCTGCGTTTTCTGGTAATGAAATTCCACCCCGTATTGGCCTGCCAGAGGAGAAAATTCCTTATACAGGCTGGATAGCACGTCCTGCAGTGGAAATTGCTCAAGGTTTAACTGAATATTGCCACTTTCAATAAGGGCTACTTCATTGAGATCCTTTAACAGGTCGTTGGCGGTTTTCAGGGAGTTGTCTATATAGCTAATATGCTGCCTTTCTTCCGGCCCCAGTCGCTGGCTCAGTGCCAGGGTTGAGGAGAACAGCCTGGCTGCCGATAGCGGCTGCATCAGATCATGGCTACAGGCCTTCAGGTATTGGCTTTTCTTTAAATGCGCCTGCTCGGCGCGGTTTCTCGCTATGGCCAGGTCCTTATTGGTTTGCTCCAGCAGGGCATTGGCCTTGGCCAGGCTATCCGTACGCTCCAGCACCCGGCTTTCCAGATCCAGGTTCTTCTCTTTCAGCAGATTTTCTGCCTGACGATACATGGTAATGTCTGAAAAGATCATCACAAATCCGCCGCCGGGAATCGGGTTGCCCTCTATGCGTATGATCCTGCCGTCGGGTTGGACTCTTTCCGTGCTGTGCCTGCTGCCTTCGCGCAAAAACTGCAGTCGCTTTTCCACTTGCTCGTCTATGTTATTGACGCATTCGGGCCTGTGCTTAAGATTATGCTTGATTAAAGGTTTAATGTGACAACCTATATACACGAGTTCACTCGGGTAATTGAACATATCCAGGTAGGTTTTGTTCCAGGCCACCAAGTTGAGATCGCTGTCAATTACAGATATGCCTTCACTGGTATTTTCTATGGCGCTTTGTAACACGGTACGGCTAAACTCAAGTCGTTGACTGGACGCGTCTTCCACAAGCCTGGCGACTTCATCCAGGGCAATATCGCGCCCGTCCAGGGCAAAAGATATCACCAGCCGGGCAGAGGCCGAGCCCATAACGCTGGCCAGGGTATTTTCGGTATGAAAGATTAACGCTTCATTATATTTCTTTTTGTCTGAGGCTATGGCTTTGTGCCGACGAAAAAACTCCTGGAAACTCGCATTGGCCTTGTCTTTTCCTACAAAGCGGGCCACCAAGAGCTCAAGCTCCTTGGCATTGATCTTTCTCTGCCTGGGTGTGTTTAACTTATCCAGCTCCGGGCGCTCAAAGAAATGTTCAATCTGCATTTGCTCCTGAATACCGGGGCGCAATAGCTTGGAGCCAAGCCATAATACCAGGGTATTGATAAATAAGCCCAGAAGGGTGGCTACCGTCGTGCTGGGCAGATTCATATCGGACAAGGGATGCGGATAAAAGCCCAGCTGAGGCAAAAGGTTAAACAGTACCCAAACGCCAAAACCTGAGGTAATGGCCAGCAGTACCGCAGTGAGATTGACCCTACGCCAGTAGAAGGCGGCGACAAGTGGCGGTCCTATCTGTGCTATGGCGCCGAAGGCTACCTCGCCAAGCGACGCCAGGGTGTCGGGCGGTGCCGACATAAACATGCCGTAGCAGAGCAAGATAACAAAAATCACCAAGAGTTTACGGGTAAAGAGCAATCGGGTCTGGAACAGGTTAAAATCCGAATGCTGGATAGTGGAGTGACGGAATAAAAAGGGAAAGACAATTTCATTGCTCAGCATGGTACTCAGGGCTATGGTGGAAATAATCACCATGGAGCTGGCGGCAGAAACCGCCCCTAGAAACGAAAATAGTGTTAGCCATAGCTGGCCATCAAATGCCGGCAGGAAAAGCACATAGGCATCAGCCTGTAATGACTCGCCATACATTAGCTTGCCGCCAAGTCCCAGAGGAGCGGCAAAAAATGCAAAGATCAAGACGTAGAGGGGAAACAGCCAGCGACTCATTTTGGTGTGAGCCTGATCTTTTAACTCCACCACCATCACCTGAAACTGCCTGGGCAAACACAAAAACGCTGACATCACTATGATCAACAGCCCAAACATACCAACCAGGTTTGGCATTGCCAATTGCTTATCCATATCTATGGCGATTTTGGAAAGCTGCCAGATTTCCAAAGGGGAATCAAATACATAAAAGCTGACAAAAAGGCCAATGACCAGAAAGGCGATAAGTTTCACCAGGGATTCAAATGCAATGGCTATCATCACACCCGGGTGACGCTCGGTGACATCTATGGTGCGTATGCCAAAGATGATGGTAAAGCCGGCCAGAATAAAACTGACGATAAGCCCCAGTTGCCAGAGCGACAGGTTCTGGTTTTCCTGCAATATCATATAAGAGTGAACGATGGCTTTCAGTTGCAGGGCGATATAGGGAATAGTGCCGATAAGGGCAACCAGGGTGACCACTACGGCCAGGCTTTGAGATTTACCAAAGCGAGCGGCGAGCAGATCGGCAATTGAGGTAATATTGAGCTTTAAACTGACCCGAATGATGCGCTGAATAAAGGGCCAGGCAAAGATAAACAATAAAATAGGCGCAATATAGACGGACAGATAAGAGAATGAGTAATTTGCCGCCTGGCCGGCCGTGCCGAGAAAGCCCCAGGAAGTGCAATATACGCCCAAGGTCAGGGCGTAAATAATGGTGTGCTGTTTCGCTTTGAGTTTGTGCCTGTATTTGTCTCCCATAAAGGCGAGAATAAAGAGTAAACAGATATAGCCTATGCTGATGGTGATCAGTTGCCAATTGGGGAACATATTTTTCTCGTTTTATGATTAACCCATACGGCTCGCGAAGATTTCATCCATAAACCAGAATGATGGCTAGGAAAAGAGTGCTACTCCTTTGGTTCTCTCTATACTGTTTCTTGTTGGATAAACCAGGGCTAATCTAAAAGGCTTAACGACAGCTAGCCTGAATTTACCATATTTCTCCTGTTAATAAATCATTCATTTTCTAATACTTAAGTCTTAGTCCTAAAGTACTAAGACTTAAGGACTAAGACCTTTGAGTTAAGACTTATTGCCGATTGTTGGCTGATGGTTATTTATTCATATTGATGTGCGAAAAATAAAAAAAGGAAATAGGAAATGCACATCTCAACAACTAAAAAATTATTACTGGCGACAGCCTTTACTGGGGTAGCAAGTGCCGCTAATGCAGGCTATGAAATTAAACTATCGGATAAGGATACCTTGACCTTTGGCGGCTATATCAAGGTGGATGCCCGTTATGTCGATGGTGATGTCGCCTATCGTGATTTCTGGATTGGCACCGGCACTCCCCTGAGTGAAGATGCTTCTCAGTTTCGTGTCTTTGCCAACGAAACGCGCTTTAATACCAAATATGTTCATGGCGATGTTATGGGCTATATTGAAATGGATTTCCTAGGTGGCGGAGGTAATCAAATCATCTCAAACTCCGCCCATCCTCGCCTGCGTCATGCCTTTATCAAATACAAGAATGTTCTGGCCGGCCAAACCTGGTCAACCTTTATGAATACCAGCGCCATCCCTGAAAGTGCCGACTTTGCCGGCGCCACCGTAGGATTAGTGTTTATCCGTCAGGGACAGGTACGCTATAGCGCGGGTAACTTCCAGGTGTCTATCGAGAACCCTGAATCATGGGGCGGAGATACGGCCAATGATGATATGCCGGATGTGGTTGCCCGTTACAACTTTAAGGGGGACTGGGGCAGTATCTCGGTTTCTGGTTTGGCGCGTAGCCTGACCACTGAGCTTGGCAACAGTGAAACTGCCTTTGGCGCTTCCATTGCCGGTCGTATTAAAACTGTCGGTAAAGATGATTTCAGGTTCCAATACCACAAGGGTGAATTGGGCCGCTATATCGGCGTGGCTGTGGCTAAAGACGTGGTAGGTGAAGAAGTGGAAGATATGACCTCATATCTTGCGGCCTATCGTCACTTCTGGACCGAAGACCTACGGTCAACTCTGCTTTATGGTTATGCCGAGTCTGATATTTCCGGTGCGGAGCGCAGCCAGTGGAGCGTTAACCTGTTTAAAAACCTGAATAAGGATTTGGCGGTAGGTGTTGAAGTGGGAGAGTTCTCCATGGACGATGCCGATGTTTCGTCAAACTATGCTCAGCTGTCTTTTAGATATGCATTGTAAATAGCCTGCTATTTCCCTGTGTGTCCTTGGAGAATGGCTTCCCATTAGGTCATTCTCCTTTTTTCCTAACGCATGTATTTGTCGGCTGCCCGGCAAATTAAAAGCCGGGTGCGACAAGTTTTACTTTTTGAAGTGAATGAAAACAACCGGTTAAACTCTCTACGACTAGGAGTATGAGTATGGCTGATTCGATACTCAAAATTGATAACATATCCCTTGCCTTTGGTGGTGTTAAGGCGCTTACCGATGTCAGCTTTGAAGTGAAAAAGGGCTCAGTATTTTCCATTATCGGCCCGAACGGGGCAGGTAAAACTTCCATGCTTAACTGCATTTCCGGCCGCTACCGTCCCAACAGCGGCACCATTTATTTTAACAACCAAAACGTCACCAAATTACGCCCGAATGACAGGGCCGATCTCGGCATGGGCCGTACTTTCCAGAATTTGGCATTGTTTGGCCATATGACGGTACTGGACAACATCATGGTGGGCCGTCACCACCTGTTAAAAAACAACTGGATCACAGGCCCGCTTTACTGGGCGTCACCGGCACAGAAAGAAGAATTGGAGCACAGGCGCCAGGTGGAAGAAGTCATCGACTTCCTGGAAATCTCCCATATCCGTAAGGCGGTTGCCGGCACGCTTTCCTATGGCCTGAGAAAAAGGGTTGAACTGGCCAGGGCTATGGCACTTAAGCCAGAACTGATCCTGCTGGATGAACCCATGGCCGGGATGAACCTGGAAGAAAAAGAAGATATGGCGCGCTATATCCTGGATCTCAATGAAGAGTTCGGCATCACGGTAGTGATGATAGAGCACGATATGGGGGTGGTGATGGATATTTCCCATGAGGTCATGGTGCTGGATTTTGGTAAGAAACTGATCAGCGGCTTGCCGGACGAGGTCATGGCGGATGAGCATGTTAAACGTGCTTATCTGGGAATTGAAGAAGATGAAGCGCTGCAGGAGGTGGGCTAATGACTGTGGTTAATAATGATTTTGAAATGGGCGAGCTGGATACCTTTCCAAAAATCCTTCGCAATAACGCTCAGTATTGGCCAACTGATACCGCCATGCGGGAAAAAGAATTTGGCATCTGGAACGAATTTAGCTGGCAGGACTATCATAATCGGGTTAAGTGGATGTCCCTGGCCCTGGTCAAGCTTGGCATAAAGGCGGGGGATGCCATCGCCCTTCTGGGTGATAACCGGCCGGAATGGGTATGGGGGGAAATTGCCGCTCATGCCATGGGCTGCTATTCGTTAGGCATTTTTCAGGACTCGTTACACGAAGAGGTGGTTTACCTGCTTAACAAGAGTAACGCCACTGTGGTCATAGCCGAGGATGAAGAGCAGTGCGATAAGTTACTGGAATTGGGAGATGAAATTCCCGATGTTAAATATATCGTGTATTGCGATCCGCGTGGCATGCGTAAATATAACGATCCACGTTTGATCAGCGTTGAAGATATATATCAGCAGGGCCAGGCCATAGAGCAAACCGAACCAAACCTGTATGACTCCTATGTTGATAATACCAAGGCCGAAGATACCGCCATTTACTGTACCACCTCGGGTACCACCTCCAAGCCAAAGATAGCACTGCTTGGCGGTGGCAACTTTATCAAGCATTGTTCATCTTATTTAAGAGCGGATCCGCGCGAAGTTGGAGACAACTATGTTTCCGTCTTGCCGCTACCCTGGATCATGGAGCAGGTCTATGCCGTTGGCCAGGCGTTAATCGCCCGTCAAATCGTTAATTTCGTTGAAGAGCAGGAAACCCTGATGGCGGATCTTAGGGAAATAGGTCCAAGCTTTGTCCTGCTGGCACCCAGGGTCTGGGAAGGCATACTGGCCGATGTCAAGGCGAGAATGATGGACTCGACGCCGCTTAAGCAAAAGCTGTTTAACTTCGCCATGAAACTGGCGGAACAGGCACAGGCAGAGGGGAAAAAGTCCTGGCTGGCAGAAAATATCCTGATGAAAGCATTACGAGATCGCCTGGGCTTTTCTTTCTTAAAATCTGCTGCTACCGGTGGTGCCGCCATGGGGCCCGATACCTTCAGGTTTTTCCAGACCATAGGTGTGCCACTGCGACAGCTCTATGGGCAAACCGAACTTTGCGGTGCCTATACCGTGCATGAAACCAATGACGTCGATTACGACAGTGTCGGCGTTGCCTTTGATTGTGCCGACGTCAAGGTGATCAATGCCGATGATCAGGGGGTTGGCGAGGTGATTGGCAAAACCGTCGGCATGTTTACCGGCTATCTGGATAACCAGGCGGCCTATGATGAGGATGTTAGAGATGGTTGGATGCATACCGGCGATGCGGGATACTTTAAACCGTCCGGCCATTTGGTGATTATTGATCGCATCAAGGATCTGGCAAAAACCAGTAATGGTGCCCAGTATTCTCCGCAGTACATAGAGAACAAGCTAAAATTTTCTTCCTTTATCGGTGAGGCGGTGATCCTGGGTAAGGATCAGCCATACCTGTCAGCCATTATCTGCATACGTTTTACCATCTTGTCCAAATGGGCGGAGCAAAAGGGTTTTGCCTTTACCAACTATACCAGCCTGTCGGCCTTGCCCGAGGTCTATGAAAAACTGACCGAAGAAGTGCAAAAGGTGAATGAAACCCTGCCTGAGGCACAGAAAATTCACAAATTCCTGCTGCTGTACAAAGAGCTGGATGCCGATGATGGCGAACTGACCCGCACCCGCAAGGTTCGCCGCTCCGTTATCGCAGACAAGTATGGCGATATTATTGATTCTATCTATGACGATAAGGACCAGGTTGATGTAGATACAGTGATCACCTTCCAGGATGGCAGCAAGACCCGTATCCAGACCCAGCTCAAGGTCGCGACCTTAATCGATTCTCCAGCTCCTGCTGGCCAGTTAGAGCAACAGAGGAAAGCATCATGAATATAGAACTCTTACTTCAGCTGATCGTCAATGGCCTGATAGTGGGTCTGCTCTATGGTGTTATCGCCATGTGTTTTGTCCTGGTGTATAAGTCAACGCAAATCGTAAACTTTGCCCAGGGGGAATTCCTGCTGGTGGGGGCCTGGGTCTGCTGGGCCTTCCTTATCTATATGCAGTTGCCGTTTTTTATCGGCTTTATTCTGACCCTGGTCTTTATGGCGATATTCGGTGTCCTGCTGCAAATGATAGTGCTCAGGCCCATGATAGGGGAGCCCATCATCTCAGTGATCATGGTCACTATAGGTTTGTCGATATTTTTCCAGGCCCTGATGAAGTGGATATTCGGTGTGGCACCAAAAAGCTATCCTCAGGTGTTTGAAAACCAAAGCATTGAAATCTTGGGGCTCAATATTGAAGTGGCCTATCTGATGAGTACGGTGATCGCGATACTGATCATGGGGGCATTTTACTTCTTCTTTAAACATTCCAAGCACGGCCTGGCGATGCGGGCAACCGCCTTTGACCAACAGGTGGCACAAAGCCTGGGCATCTCCGTTAAGCAGGTGTTTGCCATGAGTTGGGGCATAGCAGCAACCGTCTCTGCGACTGCCGGCGTGGTGATCGGTATGGTGAACGGTGTTTCAGACTCATTGTCCATCATGGGTATCAAGGTCTTCCCGGCGGTGATTCTTGGCGGGCTGGACTCCATTGTTGGCGCCATAGTGGGTGGCATCACCATAGGTGTACTGGAAAATGTCGCCGAGTTCTTTGATAGCCAGTATCTCCATATCGGCAATATGTACGATATCGCCCCCTTTTATGTGCTACTGCTGATCCTCTGGTTTAAGCCGTACGGTTTGTTTGGCACGCGTGATATTGAACGTATTTAGCCCTTATCGATAGCAGACACTTTTCACAAGATAAATTAGATCGCCGAGTGCTATGGACTCGGCGATAAGGAGAAAACCATGTCGAGTTTAACCATGCGACCGTGCGGAGACTTTCGCACCAGCTATAAACAAGATAATACTATTTTTGAAACCAAGACCATCTTCCTGATGGCGGTGCTGGCGATTGCCGTTTTGACGACGGCACCACTGTTTTTGGACACTTACTACATAACCCTGTTTATCCAGATTTCCTACCTGGGTATAGCCGCGCTGGGGTTGAATATCCTGGTCGGTTACACAGGCCAGATATCCCTGGGTCATGGCGCCTTTTTTGGCTTTGGCGCTTTTGCCTCCGCCTGGCTTAATACCAGTTTCCATATCCCCGTGTTCTTGTGTATCCCGCTGGCGGGCTTTCTGACCATGGGGGTTGGCATGATGTTCGGCATGCCGGCGGCCCGTATCAAGGGCTTATACCTGGCCATCGCTACCCTGGCCGCCCAGTTTATTATTGAAGATTTTTTTGCCCGGGCGGAATGGTTTTCCGGTGGCTCGGCAGGCTCCATGGCTGAACCCTTATCCCTGCTTGGCTTTGCCTTTGATACCGACGAGAGCTTTTATTATATCGCTCTGTTTGCCCTGGTATTCATGTATATCTGGGGTTGTAACCTGATGCGAAGCCGGGATGGCCGCGCCTTTGTTGCGGTACGGGACCATTATCTGTCGGCAGAAATCATGGGGGTCAAGCTTAACAAATACCGTCTGTTATCTTTTGGGGTTTCATCCTTTTATGCCGGCATTGGCGGTGCCCTGTATGCCCATTACCTGGGCTATGTCTCGGCCGAAGGCTTTACCATTTTTATGTCGATTCAGTTCCTGGCCATGATCATTATCGGTGGCCTGGGCTCCATCAAGGGCACCCTGATGGGGGTTGTTTTTATGGTGCTACTGCCTGAGGCGCTGGAAGGCGGTGTCGGCATACTTAAAGACACCAGCTGGGGCAATACGCCCATGATTGTCGACGGTCTGGCCTACATCAAGGAAATGGCCATAGGCTTGGTCATCATACTGTTTTTGATATTCGAACCCGAAGGCCTGGCGCACCGCTGGGCACAAATTAAGAATTACTGGAAATTTTACCCTTTCTCTTATTAAAGGGCGAATGCTGTGCGGCCGGATTTATGGGGAAACTTGTGGTTGATCTGGTGGCATGATTAATACCCAATCCAATTCAAGGTGTTGGATTCAGCTGGAATTAGAAACGCCTTTAGGTAAGGCATTGATTGAAGAGAATGGTGACTCCCTTATCAAAATCAATAACGCAACCTAAAGCGTTTCTAAACCAGCCCAAGGGGGAGGTCTGAGCAAAAACATGATCGTCGTTGCATCTGTTTTTAAGGGAATAACCATTAATAAAAAGATGCGCCTTGATCATGAGTCGCTCAGCCATCCTGAAACTCGCAACTTGAATTGGTGTGGGTATATAACGATAACAACTGGCGAAAAGCCAAAAAGTGAAAGAAGGAAAGTGACAATGCAAAAGAAATTAGTAACTCGCTCTATGCTGGCCTGCTTGGCCCTTGGCATCAGTGGTCAGGCGATGGCAAAAGATTCGGTATTTGTCGGTCATTTGGCCGATATGTCTGGCCCGACCGCGTTTGTTGGTAAGGTTTATGCTGACGGTGTACGAGATTCTCTCGCCTATATCAATGCCAATGGTGGCATCAAGGGCACTAAGCTTGAGTATGAGACAATCGATTATGCCTATAAGGTACCTCAGGCGATAGCGTCTTATAAAAAGTGGAAGTCACGCAAGAAAATGGTCGCCATGCAGGGCTGGGGCACGGCAGATACCGAAGCACTGATTTCTTTTGTAGCCAAGGATAAAACCCCGGTATTTTCTGCTTCCTATTCGGGACATTTAACGGATCCCACAGGCAAGAACCCCCATACCAAAAAACCAGCGCCTTATAACTTTTTTTACGGTGCCTCCTATTCAGACGCTTGCCGCGGCCTGGTGCAATGGGCGGCACAAGACTGGAAAGCCAAAGGGGGCAAGGGTAAGCCTAAGTTCACTCATATAGGGGCGAACCATCCATATCCTAATGCGCCCAAGGCAGCCTGTGCCGAATATGCCACGGAACTTGGTTTTAAGGTTATGGATCCCGTGGTGATTTCCATGAAACCGGGCGACTTTAAGGCCCAGTGTTTAAGCCTGAAAAGCTCGGGCTCCAACTATGGCTATATAGGCAACCTGGGTGGCTCTGTCCTTTCTCTGGTGAAATCATGTAATACCGTAGGTACTGATATCCAGTTTATGTCCAATATCTGGGGGGGGGACAAGAAGGTATTTGAAGCGGCAGGTGAAGGGATCAAGGACTATATCTTCCCGACCATGACACCGTTTTGGACAGATGATGTGCCAGGTATGAAGCTGGTGCGTGAAGTATCAAAAATGTCTGACAGTTCGGGTGAAAAAGCGCGCCTGCATCACTATATGCGCGGTGTCTGCTCGGCTTTCTTTATGAAAGAGGCGATGGAGTGGGCCAAGGACAATGGCGGTATTACCGGTGCCAATGTTAAGCAAGGCATGTATGCCAAGCAAAACTGGATACCTAAGGGACTGGAAGGGGTATGCCTGGCAGCCAACTGGACCAATGACGATCACCGCGGCGTTAATCAGGTCAATATTTATAAAGGCAACTATAACGGCGGTGATGTCCAGGTGGAAAAAGTCAGCCAGGTCACGCTTGAGCGTCGTGAAGACTGGTTAGGGTATTAAACCTTCTCTTAATACCGATTGAAGATCGAATCAGGGGATCCCGGATCCCCTTCACATTGATGGAGTATTCATGTCACAAGCAGCAACGAAAATTCAACCGGCAGCACCACTGCTGCAAGTCAACAATATTGAAGTGGTTTACGATGAGGTTATCCAGGTATTAAGGGGCGTAAGCCTGGATGTGCCCGAAGGTGAAATCGTGACCCTGCTCGGGCCAAATGGCGCGGGTAAATCTACCACGTTAAAAGCCATCTCGGGCCTTTTAAAAACCGAGGATGGTGAAGTCACGCGGGGTGATATCACCTTTATGGGGGAGCGCATCGACAGGAAAAACGCAGAAGATGTGGTAAGAAGCGGTATCTTCCAGGTCATGGAAGGGCGGCGCATCGTTGAAGATATGACCTCGATTGAAAACCTGAAGCTCGGTGCCTATACCCGCAACGACGCCCAGATCAATCAGGATATCGAGATGGTATTCAATTATTTTCCACGCCTGAAGGAGCGCACCGGCCTGGCAGGGTACCTCTCCGGCGGGGAACAGCAAATGCTGGCCATTGGCCGTGCCTTGATGGCCAGGCCCAAGATGATCTGCCTGGATGAACCTTCCATGGGCCTTTCCCCCTTATTGGTAAAAGAAGTGTTCGGCATTATCAGCAAGATCAACAAGGAGCAGGGCATCACCATGCTGCTGGTGGAGCAAAACGCCAATTATGCGCTTAAGTCCGCCAATTACGGCTATATCATGGAGTCGGGAAAAATTGTCCTTGATGGCACCCAGGAACAACTGCTTAACAATGAGGATGTCAAAGAATTTTATCTTGGCGGAGGCAATGAAGAAAGAAAGAGCTTTAAAAACCTTAAGTCATATAAGCGCCGTAAACGTTGGTTGTAGGCTAAGTTAAGGAAGTGAAATGAACAATTTTTACGATGATAAAGAGTGCCAGGGTGCGGATAAGCGTGAACATGGCCTGTTTTCCAACCTACCGGCGCAGCTGGCCTATGCCAAGGTCAACTGCCCTTATTATCAGGACCTGTTAGCCGGTTTTGATGTCGCCGAGATCAATTCCCGCGCCTTGCTGAGCCAATTGCCGATCACCCGAAAATCTCACTTGATTAAGCTACAGCAAAAAAACAGGCCATTTGCCTGTATGACGGTGGAGTCAAACCGTATTGGCAGGGTATTTCAGTCTCCGGGTCCTATCAATGAACCTGAAGGTGTTACTGACGACTGGTGGAGAATGGGGCGCGCTTTTCATGCGGCCGGCTTTTGCAAGGGGGACATAGCACACAATTGCCTCTCGTATCACATGACACCTGGCGGCTTTATTATGGACTCGGGAGCCAAAGCTTGCGGCTGTGTAGTGATCCCCGCGGGTCCAGGTCAAACAGAGCAGCAACTAGAGGTGCTAGCAGCTTATCGCCCCGACGGTTACTGTGGCACGCCATCATTTTTGAATATCTTATTGGATAAGGCCAAGGAAAAGGACCAGGATATTTCTTTTTTACACAAGGCACTAGTGACCGGCGAGCCTTTTCCTGATAGCTTGCGTCAAGAGCTCAAAGACAAAGGCGTTAGTGCATTACAGGCCTATGCCACCGCTGATATAGGCTTGATTGCCTATGAAAGCCAAGGTGCCCAGGGCATGCTTGTCAGCGAAGATCTGATTGTCGAGATTGTACGCCCAGGTACTGGCCAGCCGGTTAAACCGGGAGAGGTTGGTGAAATCCTGGTCACTAACTTTAATAAGGAATACCCCCTGATTCGCTTTGCTACCGGAGATTTGTCCGCCGTAATGACTGGACAAAGTTCGTGTGGCAGAACCAATATGCGTATCAAGGGCTGGCTTGGTCGGGCGGATCAAACGGTTAAGATCAAAGGCATGTTTGTTCACCCTGAACAGGTGGAAAAAATCAGGATTGCTTTCCCCGAAGTGGTGAAGGCTCGTTTAGTGGTAGGGCGCGAAAACCATAATGATCAAATGGTGCTAAAGTGTGAGTTAGGCGCAAATACTTATTCGGAAGAAGAATTAAAAGGCCTGGCGACAAGGGTAAGTGAAACAATGAAAGCCGTCACCAAGTTGACCGGCAAAGTTGAATTTGTTTTCTTAGATGCTTTGCCCAATGATGGCAAGGTAATAGAAGACACTCGTTCCTTTGACTAATTTCTATCGAAAAACCTAAAAGAAGTTTTATGTAAAATGCTGCTGCCTGTCCCAATCCAGGTTGCAGCATTTGTTTAGGGTGAGCAAAACAAGGCAGAGGCTTTTCTTAATGTCTCTCCTATACTCATGATATGGATATGAAAGACAAAAAATACCTGGTTAACAAGTGGCGGCTATTTCGTGAAATAACCGATGAAAAGCTGCTGGATGCCTTTATGGCAATACCCAGGGAAAATTTTATTGGAGATGCGCCGGTCAGCGATGCCTACCATGACAGGCCGCTGCATATAGGGTTTGGTCAAACCATATCCCAACCTACTACAGTTATGCTGATGTTGCAGCTGCTGGAATTACAAGAGTCGCATACGGTATTGGAAATTGGCGGTGGCAGTGGCTATAGCGCGGCCATAATGTCCCGACTGGTCAAGGAAGTAGTATCCATTGAGCGTATCCCGGATCTGGTTACTTTTGCCGAGTGCAATTTAAAGCGCTCAAATATTGTTAATGTCACCATGCTTTGCAGTGATGGTAAATTAGGTCATATAGATAAAGCCCCCTATGATCGCATTGTTATTGCAGCTTCTACTCCTGAGGTACCGCAAGCGCTTTTTCAACAGCTAAAGCAGGGGGGAGTTTTACTGGCACCTGTTGGCGAGATATCCTGCTGCGTGATGACAAAATATCTTAAGCAAGGTAAAGGGGAGTTTGATATTAGTCATCACGGCTACTTTTCCTTTGTTCCCTTGATTTAGTAATGGGCTTCTAGCCTCGTCACTAAATTAGATCGGCTACAAACAATTTCCTTTGCCCATGGTTTTAGGTTGTTTTCCTTTCTTGGTACTTAACATATATTGCCAGCTTTGAGTTCGGTATTTATTGTGAAAGAGCGTACTTCTGTGCTCTATATCTTAGTTAAGAAACAGGCCCAAATTTGCGTAAAACATTTGATTTTTGCGCGTAAGTTTTCTGCCTTTAAACTTTTTTTCAACGAATGAAAATTAATGCTTTACAAAACAGTTTTCACTCTTTAATATTCGCACCGCTTCAGCGCAATCGCGTTTGAAAGCCTTGGAGAGATGGCTGAGTGGTCGAAAGCACCGGTCTTGAAAACCGGCAAGGGTTAATAGCCCTTCTAGGGTTCAAATCCCTATCTCTCCGCCATATTCCAGAAAAGGGAACTCCTAAAAGAGTTCCCTTTTTTGATCTAAAGAACCCGTCCAAGTAAGCTTGATGTATTATCAGCTTTATACAAGGCTCTGCACTAATCCACTTTTGTTCGCGAATTTAGTAAGGCAAGTCTTTTCCCTTTATTGTCTTATTTTCCCCAATTACAGCTACACTTTCTTTAAGGATAACAACTAAGTGAGCTTGAATATGTTTGAATTGGCGGGTATCGATCATATTGTGCTAAGAACCGAAAATGTAAAAACCATGGTCAACTTTTACTGTGAAGTTTTAGGCTGTACCAAGGAAAGGGAAACGCCGCTAAAAACGGGCTTAACTCAGCTTAGGGCGGGCAATGCCCTTATTGATATTGTCGATGTTGATAGCAAGCTGGGCCGCATGGGAGGTGGTGCACCAACCGAAAAAGACAATAACCTGGACCATTTTTGTTTGCAGTTAAAACGCATAGATGAGCAAGAAATTAAGGCCTACCTTGAGTCGCACAATGTTAACGTAGACAGCTTTGCAGAGCGCTATGGTGCATTGGGCTTTGGCCCTTCCGTTTATATTCATGATCCGGACGGCAACCTGGTGGAATTAAAGTCTAAATAGAACGAATTAGTCGGCACCGAAATTGTCCTATTACTATTGTTGGAATTAGTGAACTTAGTTGACTCATGAATAAATCTAATATTTTCGCCCAGATCCCGGATAAATTACCTGAAGAAGTATTTGAACTTATTATTCGTAAAGGTGACCTGCAAATTGAACGAATAATCTCCAAGGGCCATACCGCACCAGATAAAGGCTGGTATGATGAGGATAAAAACGAATGGGTCATAGTATTAAAAGGGGCGGCAACCCTTTCTTTTGAGACCGAAGATATTGAGCTAATAACAGGTGATTATATCAATATTCCCACCCATACCAGGCATAAGGTGAGCTGGACAGATCCTGACACCGAAACTATTTGGCTGGCAATTCATTACTGATTTCATTAGTTTATACCTGATATCGGGCCTAGTTTAGGGTATTTGATCTTTAAGTCGTGTAAAGTCGCCACAAGTGCTAATTGGTAGGATAGGATCAAGCTTTATACCATTTCTTTTGATGGTTCAGAGGTTAATTATGATGCTTTTATCGAGCGCCTAACCCAGCTTGCTAAAAATTTCACGCTCTTGTTTGTCGACGATAGCGTCGATTACTCCCATGCTGAGCATTTGATTGAATTCTTCGGTTACCCTGCTGATAAGGGCCGGCTTCGAGTTTACGTTTGCCGCTATATAAAGGTGTAACTCCTGGCCAAGGCTGTGACTAATATACAAGGGGAATCCTGGAACCCCAATGAGCTGCAGATCCCCTTGGCAATTATCTCATTACCGTACACGGCACTGGCTCTGCCTCTGCCTAACAAAACCAGTTGCCAGGCAGCCGGATAACTATCTGTCACTATCAGGTTGTCGGCTTCATTAAACTCCATATTCCTGAGTAGGTCTTCTTCGATACTGCCCCTAACGGTAGATACTTTTCGCCGTAATAGCTGGTCTAAGCTAATGGTGTTTTGCCGCGCTGATTGTTTTACAGAATAGAAATGGAATTTCAGCTCTCTTAATTTGCCGATCCAGGTAAACAGCTTTTCTCTTTTGGGGCTGCGGACGATGGAAAAAATACCAATAAAAATAATATCTTCATTAAGGCTTTAGGTTGTGATATCTGAGTATAAGTATAGAAGCTGGCAGTGAACTCGTGCTCCTTTCCTGTCATGTTACCTAGATACAGATATGCACTGCTCGATAAGAAATATATAGGAAATCAACTTGTAGCAGGTAATGGTTAAAGAAGTACCTGAAGGGAGACTGGCAAGTGAGGGGTTTTCTTATTTCAGGTTCTAGAAGCCAATGCATTATTGCTTTTAAACTAGAGAAAAGTATGCACGATCATCAAATTAAATAACTGGTATTGGTTACAAGAAAAAGCCTTATAAAAATTAGCAAGCATAGCTCCTTAATACGCCCAGACAATAAACTTGTTATCGATCAAAACTCTTTAGGTTTTTTGCTTTACCTGCAAAGTAAAAAATTACACAATTGTTTCTGTCCATCTTTTTCCAAAAATCTCTATTAGTTGCGTAAGGATGGAATTTAAACCGCGATGCTCAAGTTTTAATTTGGAAGTCAACTTTATGAATAATAATGGTATTAACAGCATTCTTTTTGTTTGCCTTGGGAATATATGCCGCTCGCCAACCGCTGAGGCGGTGTTTCGTCATAAGGCAAAAGAGCAGGGCATTAAGCTTGATATAGATTCAGCCGGAACTACAGGATCACATGCCCGTGAAAAGCCAGATCACAGGGCCCAAAAGGCAGGTTTAGCGCGTGGCTATTCGTTTGACAAGATCAAGGCAAGAAAAGTCACGGTAAATGATTTTGAAAAGTTTGACTTGATCCTGGCCATGGATGACTACAATGTCAGGGAGCTGAACAAGGTATCGCCGGATGAATTTAGGCATAAGATCCAGTTATTTTTAGACTATGCCGAGAATTTTGAGGAAGCCGAAGTGCCAGATCCCTATTATGGTGGTGCCAGGGGCTTTCAGTATGTATTGGACCTTGTTGAAGATGCCAGCGATGGCCTGTTAAGAAAAATTATCGTTTCTTGATAATCTCTCAGTTTAAAAAAAGCGGTGATTTACACCGCTTTTTGTTTCTAACTCTTTACCGCAACTGTTTACCCGCGCCGAGTGGCAACTGAATTGGCCAGTATCGAAAGAATTTCTTCACTGGTATTAAGATCGATACAGGCATCCGTGATACTTTGCCCATAGGTTAAGGGCTTACCAGGTTCGACGCTTTGCTGTCCGGCAACCAAAAAGCTTTCTATCATTACGCCAAATATTGCTTGATCCCCTTGTGATATTTGCTCCGCCAGGGAAGTTGCCACATTAATCTGTTTGGTATGATCCTTAAAGCTGTTGCCATGGCTGCAATCCACCATCACCCGCTCGCCAAGGCCTGATTTTGCCAGGGTTTGACAGGTGCTTTGGATATCTTCTCTGTGATAGTTAGGCTGCTTGCCGCCACGCAAAATGACATGTGCATAGGGATTACCATGGGTCTGGTAAATACACATCTGGCCACTTTTATCCGGCGAGTATAGAACATGGGGTACGCTGGACGCCTTGATGGCATCTACGGCAATTTTGACATTGCCGTCGGTACCGTTTTTGAAGCCCACCGGGCAGGACAGTGCCGAGGCCAGCTCGCGGTGAACCTGGCTTTCTGTGGTACGGGCGCCAATGGCACCCCAGCTGATCAGATCGGAAATATACTGGCCGGTAACCATATCCAGGAACTCCGTGCCGGCAGGCAAGCCAAGCTGGTTAATTTCAACCAGCAGGTTGCGGGCAAGATTAAGGCCTTTGGCAACATGGAATGATTTATCCAGGTCGGGATCACTGATCAGGCCTTTCCAGCCGACTGTTGTGCGCGGCTTTTCAAAATACACCCGCATCACCACCAGGAGTTCGTTTTTAAATTTATCATGCAGTGTTTTTAGCTGCTTGGCGTAATCTATGGCCGCATCGGTATCATGTATTGAACAAGGTCCGATAATAACCAGCAGTCTGTCGTCCTCGCCTCGAATAATGGCTTCTATCTCACTACGACTGGTTAAAATAAAATCTGCGGTTTCTTGATTCAATGGAATTTGTTCGGCCAATTGGGCCGGCGACACTAAATTTTCAATCAGTGTCGTGCGTAATTCATCTGTTTTGATGGTCATGAAAGACTCTATATCTGCTTACTTTGTACCGTTTAATTTTAAGTACAATTTATGTGGCGGTAACATAGCTAAATTGCTTGGCTATGTGAACCGCTTTCTGCCAGAAATAGTGAACTTTTTTTGATATAACTTAATATTTGTATCTTTGCAGGCCGGTCTCGGCCAAAATTTTCGCGGTAATTTCTTCAACCGAGAATTTAGTGGTATTTAAAAAGGGAATTTTTTCTTTTTTATACAGCTTTTCCACTTCCCTGACTTCCATGCGACATTGACGCGCCGACGCATATTTACTGTTGGCCATGCGTCCGTCGCGAATGTCCATCAGCCGCTGGGCGTCTATGGTTAAGCCGAATATTTTCTTTTTATGGGGTTTAAGAAAATCGGGCAGCCTTAACTCATCCATATCATCGTCGGTAAAGGGGTAGTTGGCCGCCTTGATGCCATATTGCAGCGCCAGATAAAGGGAGGAGGGAGTCTTGCCAGATCGGGATACGCCGACCAGAATAACATCGGCATGCTCATAGTTGCTGACGTTAGAGCCATCGTCATTGGCCAGGGCGTAATTCACGGCATCGATTCGGTAGTCATAACTGTTTTCATGAATACTGTGGGTGCGGTGTGCCTTTGGCTTGGCCTCAATGCCCAGCTGTTTTTCCAATGGTGCGACAAAGTGTTCGAGAAAATTGTAGATAACACCGTCACAGCTGTCTATGATTTCCCGAATCTCCGGGTTAACAAAGGTATGAAAGACCAGGGGGGGCAGGCCGGTTCTCTTAAAGGCCTTGTTTATCTGCTCTTTTGCTTCCAACGCTCTTTCTCTGGTTTCAACAAAGGAAATGGTGGAATGTTCAAATTCCATGGGAAATAAGGACAGTAAGGCGTGGCCAAATACTTCGGAAGTGATTGCAGTACCGTCAGAAATGTAAAAAGCTACGCGCATTTGTATTCCTTTATGAAAACTTTTATATCGGTAGATCGATTTGATATAAATTCTGGTTTGGATTCTGTTAGCGGCAGTGTAGAATGTTGTTGTCTTGGAATAAAGAGGTTTTATATCCAAATTACTTAAAGAATCAAAAATTTGGGCCATGGTTATTGATAAATCTTGTACTAGCCCGCCCTTGGTTTTGATGGTAAGCACCAGGTGATTTGGCTATAAAACACTTTTTTTTTCTCATTGGAGACTTTGTTGTGCAAGAAAACGTACTTTGGTATGAACAGTTGGGCATGGGTGATGTAGATCGCGTTGGTGGTAAAAACGCATCGCTCGGTGAAATGATTTCAAACCTTGCTAATGTTGGCGTACAGGTGCCGGGTGGTTTCGCCACCACCTCATTTGCCTTTAACGAGTTCTTGGAGCAAAGTGGCCTAAACGACAAGATTCACCAGCTACTGGATGAATTGGATGTCGACGATGTCAATGCCCTGGCCGAATGTGGCGCCACCATACGCCAATGGGTGATAGATACGCCTTTCCTTCCGCAAATGCAAAAAGATATCGAAGCGGCCTATGCAAAACTGGCCGACGGATTTGCCGATGATGCCTCTTTTGCGGTTCGCTCATCCGCCACCGCCGAAGATATGCCGGATGCCTCTTTTGCCGGCCAGCAGGAAACCTTCCTCAACGTTCGTGGCCTGGATGCGGTCATGGTGGCGATAAAGCATGTCTTTGCTTCCTTGTTTAACGACAGAGCGATTTCCTATCGCGTCCATCAGGGCTATGATCACAGGGGCGTCGCGCTTTCTGCCGGTATCCAGCGCATGGTGCGCAGTGATATTGCCTCTTCCGGCGTTATGTTCTCTATCGATACCGAGTCTGGTTTTGAAGACGTCGTTTTCGTTACCTCAAGCTTTGGCCTGGGTGAAATGGTAGTGCAGGGCGCGGTCAACCCGGATGAATTCTATGTCCACAAGCCAACTTTGGAAACTGGCAAGCCATCAATTGTTCGCAGAAACATCGGCAGCAAGGCCATCAAGATGGTTTATGCCCCTTATACCGAAGAAACGCAAGAGCATGGCAAGCAGGTTGAAATTATTGATGTTGAAGAAAAAGACTCTAACCGTTTTTCATTAACTGATGCTGAAGTACAGGAACTGGCCAAGCAAGCGGTTATTATCGAAAAGCATTATCAAAGGCCAATGGATATTGAGTGGGCAAAAGACGGCCTGGATGGCAAACTCTATATTGTTCAGGCGCGCCCGGAGACGGTAAAAAGCCGTGAAAGCGGCAATGTCATGGAGCAGTTCCAGCTTCAGTCGATCGCCAATGTTATCTGTGAAGGGCGTTCAATCGGCCACAAGATAGGTAGCGGAGAAGCCAAGGTCCTGGCTTCGCTGGAAGAAATGGATAAAATCCTACCGGGTGATGTCCTGGTTACCGATATGACGGATCCCGACTGGGAACCCATAATGAAGCGGGCTTCAGCCATAGTGACCAACCGCGGCGGCCGTACCTGTCATGCCGCCATTATTGCCCGCGAAATGGGCATACCTGCCGTCGTCGGCTGTGGCGATGCCACCAGCAAGATTGCCAATGGTGATGAAGTGACGGTTTCTTGTGCCGAGGGTGACACCGGCTTTATTTACCAGGGTAAGCTGGAATACACGGTAACCACCTCGGAAGTGGATTCAATGCCAGAACTACCGCTGAAAATCATGATGAATGTCGGTAACCCGGATCGTGCCTTTGCTTTTGCCAAGTTACCCCATGCAGGGATTGGCCTGGCACGCCTGGAGTTTATTATTAATAAGATGATAGGTGTCCATCCCAAGGCTTTATTGAATTTTGATAAACAGTCACTTGATTTACAGGAAGAAATTCAGGACATCATTGCCGGTTATGACAGCCCGGTAGAGTTTTATATTGCCAAGCTGACCGAAGGTATTTCAACACTGGCTGCGGCCTATTCACCCGAGCGGGTTATTGTTCGTATGTCTGACTTTAAGTCCAACGAATACGCTAACCTGGTGGGCGGTGAAGAATATGAGCCGGAAGAAGAGAACCCCATGATCGGCTATCGTGGTGCGTCCCGCTATATTTCGGAAGATTTCCGTGACTGTTTTGCCCTGGAATGTGAGGCCATCAAACGGGTGCGTAACGAGATGGGCCTGACCAATGTCGAAGTGATGATCCCATTCGTCCGTACTGTGGAAGAAGCTTCTGCCGTGATTGACCTTCTGGCAGAGCAGGGCCTGAAGCGTGGTGAAAACGGCCTCAAAGTCATCATGATGTGCGAGCTACCGTCCAATGCCTTATTGGCGGATCAATTCCTGGACTATTTCGACGGCTTCTCTATCGGTTCTAACGACCTGACCCAGTTAACCTTGGGCCTGGACAGGGACTCGGGCCTGGTTGCTCACTTGTTTGACGAGCGAAACCCGGCCATCAAGGCCTTGTTGGAAATGGCCATTAAGGCCTGTAAGGCACGCGGAAAATATGTTGGTATCTGTGGTCAGGGACCATCGGATCACGAAGACTTTGCCGCCTGGCTGGTGGATCAGGGCATAGACAGTGTTTCCCTTAACCCTGATACCGTACTGCCGACCTGGTTATATTTGGCCGAGCAACATAAAAACTAAGCCATTATTGTCAAAACAATCGCTTAAAAGCCTAAGAACTATTCGCTTTGAAAAAGTTCTTAGGCTTTTTTATTTTCTCCCTCAATTTTTAAAATAGCCGTGATATACTCTCCGGCCTCTATTCGTTGTTTATAGAAAATTAACCTTATGTTACCCCGGCTAGACCACCTGGAGCTTGTCGCTCCGCTTTACCAGAAGTTTGCCAACCAACTATCACAACAACACTTTACCGGTGATATTAATTGCCAATACAGCGCCCGATTAGCGGTAGCAACGGATAATAGTGTTTACCAGCAATTGCCGCAGCTGGTATTGCACCCGCGCAGCAAGCAGGATGTTCAGCTGATTTCGCGCCTAGCCAATAATGAAGAATATAAAGCAATCAAGTTTAGTGCTCGCGGTGGCGGTACGGGAACCAATGGACAAAGCCTGACCCCTGGCATAGTGGTTGATTTATCCAGGCATATGAACCGCATTCTGGAAATCAATGTTGAGGAAAACTGGGTCAGGGTTGAAGCTGGGGTAGTTAAAGATCAACTAAATGACTACCTGAGGCCACACGGATTTTTCTTTTCGCCCGACCTGTCCACCAGTAACCGAGCCACCTTAGGCGGCATGATCAATACCGATGCATCGGGGCAGGGTTCTCTGGTTTATGGCAAGACCTCAGATCATGTCCTGGCCCTGGAGTCGGTCCTGGCCAATGGTGATATTTTATCCACTCAGCCCATGTCGATTAAGGAGGCTGAAACACTGGCAGAAAAAGATGATAGCCAGGGAAAAATCATCAAGCAGGTATTGGCCAGCTGTCGTGATAATCGCCAATTGATATTGGACAGGTTTCCACGGCTGAATCGTTTCCTAACCGGTTATGATCTCGAACATGTCTTTAATGACGAGCTTACCGAATTTGACCTAACCAGGCTTATTACCGGCTCGGAAGGCTCTCTTGCCTTTGTCTGTGAGGCAAAACTAAACTTAACGCCTATTCCTACCGCCAAGACGCTAGTCAATATCAAGTATGACAGCTTTGATTCCGCCTTGCGCCATTCCCCCATTTTGGTCAAGGCAAATGCCACTTCGGTAGAAACCATAGACAGCAAAGTGCTGGATCTGGCCAAGCAGGATATTATCTGGCATTCGGTCAGTGACTTGATCACTGATGTTGAAAACAAGGTGATGGATGGTATCAATATCGTTGAATACAACAGTGCATCTCCAGAAGAGGTAGAAGAGCTGGTGGCTGCTTTATGCCAGCAGCTTGATCAGGATATTGCCAAAGACTCTGGGGTTATCGGCTATCAGGTCACCTCGGATCCCGCCAGTATTGCCAGGCTGTATGCCATGCGTAAAAAAGCGGTAGGCCTGTTAGGCAATACAGAAGGTTCACAAAAACCCTTGGCCTTTGCCGAAGATACTGCGGTGCCGCCGGAAAATTTGGCCGATTTTATTGCCGAGTTCAGACAGCTATTGGATGACAAGGGGCTGCATTACGGCATGTTCGGTCATGTCGATGCCGGCGTACTGCATGTGCGGCCGGCGCTTGATATGTGTGATCCCGAGCAGGAAAAGCTGCTACGGACACTGTCCGATCAAGTGGTTGCCTTAACCGCCAAATACGGCGGCCTGATGTGGGGGGAGCATGGCAAGGGTTATCGCAGTGAATACGGCCCGGAATTTTTCGGCGAACAGTTATTTACCGAGCTGAGAAAAATCAAGACGGCGTTCGACCCCTCTAACAAAATGAATCCCGGCAAGATATGTACGCCGATCGACTCGAACGAAAATTTGGTATCGGTTGACGGACAAAAACGCGGTTATTTTGATCGGCAAATCCCGGTTAAGGTAAAAGACTCCTTCAACTCTGCGATGGACTGCAATGGCAATGGTCTGTGCTTTAATTATGATGTCAACAGTCCCATGTGTCCGTCCAGTAAGGTAACGCGTGACCGAAGACATTCTCCGAAAGGCAGGGCTGGCCTGATGCGCGAGTGGTTACGTCTGTTGGAGAACAAAGGCGTAGATGTCTTGTCTTTGGAAGAAAATGTTTCAGGGTGGTCGGTAAAAAGGCTACTGGACAAGGTTAAAAATCGCTTTGAAAAGGCCAATGAGGCTGATTTTTCGCACGAGGTAATGGACGCCATGTCAGGCTGTTTGGCCTGTAAGGCCTGTGCCAGCCAGTGCCCGATCAAAGTGGACGTGCCCGACTTTAGGGCCAGGTTTATCAATCTTTATCATTCTAGGTATCCAAGGCCGCTAAAGGATCATCTGGTAGCCAATGTTGAAACCCTGGCGCCGCTTATGGCCAAGGCGCCAAACCTGGTCAACAAGGTGTTGAGCTCTAAGCTTTATGAGAAGGTGTCGAGTAAAACCATAGGCTATGTCAATACGCCACTCCTGTCGGTACCGACATTAAAGGAAAGGGTAGGAAATGCAGGCTTTGAGGCCTTTGATCTGGATAAATTGAGAGAGCTGCCCTGGCAAGAGCGTAAAAATTATGTGCTTGTTGTGCAAGATCCCTTTACCTCTTTCTATGATGCAAAAAGCGTCGAAGCCATGATGCAATTGATTGACAAGCTTGGCTTTAAGCCCTTGCTGGTACCATTCAAGCCAAATGGTAAGGCGCAGCATGTCAAGGGCTTCCTGTCGCGATTTGCAAAAACGGCCGCATCAACGGCAGAATTTTTAAACCAGTTGCATCAACTAAACATCCCCATGTTGGGGCTGGATGCGTCACTGGTGTTATGTTACCGAGACGAGTACAAGCAAATTCTTGCGGAGAAGAGAGGGCGCTTCAATGTCTTACTGGCCCATGAATGGCTAACAAGTATTATTGGCGAAAAGCCAGGCGCTGAAAAAAGGGATAATGGAAAAACCTATAAACTGTTTGCGCACTGTACGGAAAAAACGGCGCTGGCGAGCAGCGAGAATGAATGGTTAGCCATTTTTAATCATTTTGGCCTTAAACTTGAAAAAGTTGCCGTTGGCTGCTGCGGCATGGCAGGCACCTATGGCCATGAAAAATCCAATCTGGAAAATTCCAAACAGCTATTTGCAATGAGCTGGCAGCCCAAGCTTAACGAGTTAGAGCATGAGCAGGTGCTGGCTACCGGCTTTTCCTGTCGCAGCCAGGTAAAAAGGTTGGCTCATGCCAAGCCTCGTCATCCGGTTGAAGCCTTGTTGGAGCACCTGTAAAGGAATTAAGGCGAGCAATAAAAAAGCCAGCGCTTGCTGGCTTTTTGGATTTAATGCTCTGATTTATTTACCGCCGTTGGCGATAATTTCGCGGGCCATTTCATCGGCAATGACGCCGGTCGGTTTATTCTGTGCGTCGGCTTTTGTAAAGACATCCAACAGGGTATCGTAGATCTCTTCCACCTTCTTGGTTGCCTTTTCTTGGCAGTAATCTTCTTCAAAAGACACATTAATGATACCGCCGGCATTGATAACATAATCCGGAGCATACAGGATACCAAGGTCCACTAATGCCTGATCATGGCGAGGCTCGGCAAGCTGGTTATTGGCACAGCCGGCGACAATTTTTGCCTTGATGCGGTCGATTGTGTTGTCGTTGATCGTCGCACCCAGTGCGCAGGGCGCGTAAATATCAACGTCCTGATCATAGATTTCATCCAAACCAACAATGGTTGCGCCAAATTCAGAAGCCACTTTATCCAGCGCTTCCTGGTTCAAGTCGGTCACAACAAGCTTGGCACCGGCTTTATGTAGGTGTTCACACAGATAATAGCCAACGCTGCCTAGGCCCTGGATAGACACTTTTAGACCTGTTAAGTCATCCGTTCCAAGCTTATGCTTTACTGAGGCTTTGATGCCTAAAAAGGTGCCTAGGGCTGTGAAGGGAGCCGGGTTGCCACTTTTGCCTTCGGTACCCGTCACATAGGGGGTCACCGTATTGGCTATGGCTATGTCTGCCGTGGTGATATTCACGTCTTCTGCGCTGTAATAACGGCCACCCAGGCCATTAAGGGCATTACCGAATGCTTTGAAAAGCTTTTCTGATTTTAGTTTTTTCGCATCGCCGATAATCACAGACTTGCCGCCACCCATTTCCAGGCCGGCCATGGCATTTTTGTAGGTCATACCCTTTGACAGTCGCAAAACATCAACAAGAGCCTCTTCGTCACTGGCGTAGTCCCACATGCGACAGCCACCCACTGCCGGGCCTAATTTTGTACTGTGGACGGCGATGATTGCTTTTAAACCACTTTCTTTATCACTACAAAAGACCACTTGTTCATGGTCGTCAAAATCTACTAAATCGAAAAATGCCACTTTGCTTCTCCGCGAATAATGAGGTTAGTACACTTGCTGTTAATATTTGAATTATAGTTGTAATATTTCGTCGCGCACCTTAGCATTTCACTTATATCAGTGCTACTAAACTGATAAAATAAAACCGCGATCAGGTGTTAAGTTATGAGTACATTCCTGGTTAAATTTTAACACCGAGAAATTCCCTTATTAAAAGAAAGATAAAATGACACAACAAGAACAAATGAGTGAACAAGAACAACAAGAATGGGTTCGAAAACAATACCAAGCAGCCACCAAGTACCTGGCAGACAAAGGCATGGTGACAGATACTGTCGCCGTTGAAGACAGCCGCTACCTGGTGCCTTTGGTTTCTGTTTGGAAGTTAAAACTATTGGACGATACCCGACTTTGGGTGATTTGTGGTGATTTGCCAACAGATCATACCAGTGGCGACGCCGCGGTCGATGCCAGAGAGGCCTTGCGCCACTTTTCATTAAAATGGCAACTGCAGGCGGAAAATCTGCTTAAATCGGGTAATAAAGAGCAAGAAGAGTTTGCCCGCTTGTTGATTGGTCGAGCCGACGGCTTATATGACTTGTATAACAATGAACAGCTATGGAATCCGGCCTAAAGAGTCAATATCTAATGGCTTAAATAAAACTTGGCTATTTCTACTTTGTCAATCTGGCATGCCATGCGTTGTCTTGGCATGCCGGCTTCCATAAATACTGCCCCTACGGTATAAAAATGATGTTTGCGGAAGTAATCTACCGCCTCTAACGGACTATGGATAAAGACTTCTTTGAGCTTAAGCTCTCTGGCGATTTTGAACAGGCCTTCAAGTACCACCTTATCCACGTTATCTTTTCTGTATTGCATGAGTACCGCAATGCGACTGATTTCACCCGTTGGCAGTATTCGCCCTGTGGCCACCGGCTCCTGAGTAATATCATCACAGACCAGCATATGGTAAGCATTGCGATCATTACGGTCAAATTCTATCCGCTTTGGAATGCGCCATTCGCAAATAAAGACTTTTTCCCTGACGTTGCGAAGCAGGGGAGCTGCTTGCTCCCATTGCACGCGGCTGACACTAAATGACATGAAACACTATTCTATATACCAGTAACCCTTATTTAAAACATTAGTTAACAACTGGGAGTTTTTCAAACAGCCCAGAAAACTTTTTACCTGGGGGGTTGTCAAAGCTTGTTTGCTGGCCAGAAGCGCCGCCAAATGCTCAGTTTCTTTTTCAATAAGTAAGTTTTCACCATTTATGCACAAGAGCTTTTCGGGCTCTTCAATCAGTAAGGACTTCATCCCCAGCACGGGTTTCATTACTATATCTTCTTCTGAAAATATATCATGGAGTTGCGCGTCGGTTATTGGTGTTACCGGGATCAGTACCTCCATGGCATGATGACTTTGTGTTAAAAAATTGCCGATAAATCGGTTAAAGAACATATCGTCTTCAAGCCGAGTCAACATAAAGGACTTGATATTGTCAATATCCTGACCAGCCAATAGCTCAGGTTTGTCAGTGACTTGTCGATGAGCATCATTTAGACGGGATAATCCCTTGTTTTCGTCTAGTAATTTGTCGGCAAAGGCCGACCATAAGTCCTGTGTGTTGGGTGCCTGAAAACCTATCGAGTAGTTTAAAGAGTTTTCGATGGCAACACCGTTATGGGGGTGATTAGGCGGAATATATAGCAGATCCCCTGGCTCTGTGACTTCATCCAAAACTGCTTTAAATGCCGATACCTGTTTCAAATCGGGGTGAGGGAGCCGCTCTTCCAGCGTGGCATCCGGTAAACCAACCTGCCAGCGGCGCTTGCCTTGCCCCTGGATAATAAAAACATCGTACTGATCCAGGTGCGGGCCAACACCGCCCTCGGGCGTCGAAAAGCTGACCATAACATCGTCAATGCGCCAGCTTGGCATAAACTGAAATGGTGTTAAAAGTTCGTGAGTACCCGGTGACCAGTTGTTTACCGCCTGAACCAATAGGGTCCAGCTTGACTCGCCAAATTGCTCAAAGCCTTCAAAGGGGCCCGAGAAAAGTTGCCAGTTATCCTGACGTTTGTGGGAGACAATCCTGGATTCTATCTCTTCTTCCATGGCAAGGCCGGCCAGCTCGTCGGGAGAAATAGGATCTTCAAAATGCTTAAAGGCGCTTTTGAGCAGCAGAGGTTTTTTCTGCCAGTATTCCCTTAAAAATGTTTCTGGCGTTAAGTCGCCCCAATCTAGTTGCATCTTTGGCTTATTCATTATTTAAAATTCAAATATTCTAGAAAAAAAAGAAGGCCGAAGCCTTCTTTTGGTTATCGAGCAAATCTTATTGGCTTGCTAATTAGTCAAGTTCTGCGATAAATGAAACGGCGCGGCCAATGTAGGCGGCGGGAGTTAGCGCGCTCAGCTCGGCTTTTGCCGACTCAGGTAATTCCAAACCGGCGATAAACTCACGCATCGACTCACCGTCAACACGTTTGCCTCGGGTTAGCTCTTTCAACTTTTCATATGGCTTTTCGATACCGTAACGGCGCATCACTGTTTGGATTGGCTCGGCCAGTACTTCCCAATTCTGATCTAGCTCTTGTGCCAGTGACTCTTCGTTAACCTGTAACTTGCTGATCCCTTTCAAGGTTGCGGCGTAAGCGATCAGAGAGTGGCCAAAACCAACACCAAGATTACGCAGTACGGTGGAGTCGGTCAGATCACGCTGCCAGCGAGAAACGGGAAGTTTTTGTGCAAGATGGGCAAATAAGGCATTGGCGATACCCAGGTTGCCTTCAGAGTTTTCAAAGTCAATCGGGTTAACCTTGTGAGGCATGGTGGATGAGCCAATTTCACCGGCAACGGTTTTTTGCTTAAAGTGACCCAGGGCAATATAGCCCCAGACATCGCGATCGAAATCGATCAGTATGGTATTAAAACGGGCAATGGCATCAAATAGTTCGGCAATATAGTCATGCGGTTCGATTTGCGTGGTAAAGGCATTCCAGGTTAGGCCCAGGGAAGTTACAAACTCATTGGAAAAGTTATGCCAGTTTATTTCCGGATAGGCTGAGATATGGGCGTTATAGTTGCCGACTGCGCCATTGATTTTACCTAGAAACTCAATTTGGGCTATCTGATCACGTTGGCGCTTTAAACGTACATAAACATTGGCCATTTCCTTACCCATGGTACTGGGCGAAGCCGGTTGGCCGTGGGTGCGACACATCATGGGGATATTCTGGTATTCGACTGCCAGAGCTTTAATCTCTGCAAGTATCTCGTCCATTACAGGCAATAATACCTGTTCGCGACATTCCTTAAGCATCAGGCCGTGAGACAAGTTATTAATGTCTTCAGAAGTACAGGCAAAATGGATAAATTCAGTGATGGCATTTAGCTCGGCGCTATCAGCCACTTTTTCTTTAAGGAAGTATTCGACCGCCTTGACGTCGTGGTTAGTTGTCGCTTCAATGGTTTTTACACGCTGTGCATCTTCTTCACTAAAGTTGCTAACAATGGCATTTAACAGCTCATTGGCCTGCTCACTGAATGCCGGCACTTCGGCGATTGCTGCCGTAGCTGCCAGCTTTTGCAACCAGCGTACTTCTACCGTGACACGGTATTTGATCAAACCAAATTCGCTGAAAATAGGGCGTAGTGATTTAACTTTGCTGCCGTAACGACCGTCAACCGGTGATATTGCACTTAATGCTGAAAGTTCCATAATGGGTTCCTGAGGTTAAAATCTAAATTTGATTAAGTAACTCTTGTGCACAGTCAACAAGTTTTGACCGGGCAAATAAAATATTTCGGCGCTTGCCGCCAACCTGGCGCCACAATACCGTCGCTCTGATCCCTGCCAATAGCAGTGCACGAATCTTGTGCTGATTGATTTCCTGCTTCAGTATGTTGGCATCGCCGGCAACCTGGATTGGCGAACCCAAGGGGCTGATAATCTCGCTGTAAATACTGGCCAGGCTGGCCAATATAGTATCGCTGTTAATGTCATAATGCGCTAACTGACGCTGGGTTTGTTCGATTCGCTGTGCCAGTTGCTGCATGGAAGAGGACTTTAAGCGGCGCTCCAAACTGATCAGGCTAACGACATAGCGGGTTAATTCGGGATCCTTGGTCTTGGACTGATTGCCAAGGTGGCCGATCAGGGTTTCCAGGCCCACTTTTAGATTAGCCAGTTCTCCCCCGTAAACCGCCAGGGTATTTTCCGGAGAAGTGATCAATATGCTGTTAAGCATGACGGCCATGTCGTCCTGGCTAATTTCACCGCGTCGAGAAAGTTTTTGCACTAAATAGGCGGTTTGGCAAATAGCCGCCAGTGTGATGGTTTGTTTTTTCATAAAGCAATTAGCGAATAAGTGAATTGATAATGCCGCCGCCTAAACAAACGTCATCCTGATAAAATACGACAGACTGTCCTGGTGTCACCGAGCTCTGTGCTTCTTCAAAGGTGACGATATGATCGCCACCCGGCAGTTTCATGACGGTGCAAGGAACATCTTGCTGGCGATAGCGGGTTTTTACCGTGCAACTAATGGCGCCAGTTAGTTCATCACGGTTAACCCAGTGCATTTGGTTGGCTATAAGCCCCTTGGAGAACAGCCGAGGATGGTTATGTCCCTGGCCGACGATAAGTACATTGCGCTTCATATCCTTGTCTACCACATACCAGGGCTCGTCGCCGGCATTTGCCAGGCCACCTATCTTAAGTCCTTTGCGCTGGCCCAGCGTGTGGTACATCAAACCATCATGCTGGCCAATGGCATCTCCCTCGGTTGATTCAATCACGCCAGGCTGTGCTGGCAGGTACTGGGCCAGAAAATCCTTGAACTTGCGCTCGCCGATAAAGCAGATGCCTGTGCTGTCTTTTTTATTATGGGTAACCAGTCCGGCCTTTTCGGCGATGGCACGCACCTGAGGCTTTTCAATGTCTCCTACAGGAAACAGGGTTTGTCCTATCTGCCTGTGGCTAAGGGTATAGAGGAAATAGCTTTGATCTTTATTGTTGTCTAGGCCCCTGATCATGGCCCATTTGCCGTCGCGCATTTCTCGACGCACATAATGCCCGGTGGCAATATAGTCGGCGCCTAAATCTTCACAGGCAAATTCCAGAAAGGCCTTAAACTTGATTTCCTTATTACACATGATATCCGGATTGGGTGTGCGACCGGCCTTATATTCAGCCAAAAAGTACTCAAAAACGTTATCCCAGTACTCGGTGGCAAAGTTGATTGTGTGTAGCTTAATGCCCAGCTTTTCACACACTTGCTGAGCGTCTTTCAAATCTTCGGCGGCAGCACAATATTCGTCTGTGTCATCTTCTTCCCAGTTTTTCATAAACAGACCTTCAACCTGGTAGCCTTGTTCAAGCAATAAATAGGCAGAAACGGAAGAGTCGACACCGCCCGACATACCCACAATTACCTTGGTGTCGGCAGGCGCTTTATCATGACTTGGAGAAGCTGAGTCGATAGAATTTGTCATTAACACACTGTAAATCTGAAAAAATGGCGCGGAATTATATCATGCGATATTCACGGGATATAGATTAAAGATTGCTTTTTAGCGCCGTTAACGGGATTTTTTTACCGGCAAGGTAGTCATTTACACAGTCCAACACCATGGGACTGCGCAATTGAGCAAGTTTGTCTTTGATTTGCCCCAGGGTTAACCAGTGAGTGGCCAGGATTTCTTCGTCCAGGGGGCTTGATTGCAGGGCTTCATCTAGCTTAAACACAAAACAAAAGCGAAGGAAATACAAATTGAGCTCGGGACGGTGAAAATAGTAGATACCCGATAGATAATCGGGACTAAGCCTAAGGCCGGTTTCTTCTAGTACTTCTCTTTTTACCGCATCAATCAGGTTTTCCTTGGCTTCCAAATGCCCGGCAGGCTGATTATATACATGCCGCCCATTCTCCACTTCTTCTACCAGCAAAAACCTGTCCTTACAGCTAATAACCGCGGCAACCGTAGTGTTGGGCTTGAACTGGTCTGTGCCGTGTTCCTGACTCATATGCGTTTGTTTCATATTAGTTTAAAGTCTCCATTCGCGATGTTCTCTATGGTCCACTGACCGATGCGATATCGAATAAGCCTAAGGGTTGGAAAACCTATATTTGCCGTCATTCGCCGCACCTGGCGGTTGCGACCTTCGTTAATGGTAATAGAAAGCCAGGTGGTGGGGATATTGACCCGCTCTCGAATGGGGGGCGTTCTTGGCCAGACGTTGGGCTCAGGGATGATTTCAGCCTTGGCCGGCAGCGTCATACCGTCTTTAAGTTCAACCCCGTTTCTGAGTTTATCCAAATCGGTTTCACAGGGGGTACCTTCCACCTGTACCCAGTAGGTTTTGTCGGTTTTATGCGCAGGATTTGCAAGTTTATGCTGTAGCTTGCCATCATTGGTCAATACCAGCAAACCTTCGCTGTCTTTGTCCAATCGCCCGGCCGCATAGACTTCCTTGATGTTGATGAAGTCTTTTAAGGTTTTGCGGTTACTGTCGTCGGTAAACTGGCTTAAAACATCAAAGGGCTTATTAAACAGGACAATTTTACGATTTTTTGTCACTGGTCGTACCCTTTGTGGGGGATTGGGCCTACGTCTTGTATTCTGTGAGCTACGGTTGGATTTCACTAATATTTGCCTTGTAAAAAATAGGAACAGATTGGCGCTTGCTATTTTAATACGCTTTGAATTCCTATACTATTCGCGCGCCGAAATAAATTTTCAGTTAAGTGTAATGTCTAGAGGCTGTTTATCTTTCGCGGTTAATTTTTGTTCGAGATAAAAGCGTTTTAGTCGCGGCGAGCAGTGTGTAGCCTAGTTATTCTAAGCAAATACTGCTCAACAAAGAATAAAACGGCTTTTAGCCGAACCTTTCAGGCAGCGTTTGTTGGCTATTTCTACGGCGTTATCGCCTTTTTATGTAGAATAACTACACGACAAAGGCTCTGTCTTGTATAAATTGCCAACAAACTGCTGCAAAAACAATCGCGAAAGGTAAACAGTCTCTAGCTTTTTATTACCTTTAGCTGAATATTTATTCAATTTCTTTGTGACAATAGGCTATTAAGATTAGGAATTTAAATGACCACTGACACTGCAAAAATAATTTATACCATAACAGACGAAGCACCTGCTTTGGCAACGCAATCTTTGTTGCCTATTATCTCAGCCTATACAGCTTCGTCGGGTATCAACGTTGAAACACGCGACATCTCATTAGCTGGCCGTATTATTGCTAATTTTCCCAAATATTTGACTAAAGAACAGCGTATTGGCGATGCCTTAACCGAATTGGGTGAAATGGCAAAAACACCTGAAGCGAACATTATTAAGCTGCCTAACATCAGTGCTTCGATTCCTCAGCTGCAAGCCGCTATCAAGGAGCTTCAGCAAAAAGGCTATGAGTTACCGGATTACCCGGAAGAGCCGCAAAATGAAGCGGAAAAGTCTATTAAGCTAACCTATGCCAAGGTCTTGGGATCGGCGGTAAATCCAGTCCTGCGTGAAGGTAACTCTGACCGCCGTGCCCCTGGCTCGGTCAAGGAATATGCGCGTAATAACCCGCATTCCATGGGCGCCTGGTCAAAAGATTCCAAGTCTCATGTTGCTCATATGTCAGGCGGTGATTTCTACGGCAGTGAGAAGTCCGTCACCATTGACGGCGAGACTCAGGTTAACATCGAATTTGTTGCAGAAAATGGCGATGTAAAAGTGCTTAAAGAACATTTGCCGTTACAGGATAAAGAAGTCATTGATGCTTCTGTCATGAGCAAGGCGGCCTTGGTGGAGTTTTTTGAAACTCAAATCGAAAAGGCCAAGCAAGAAGATGTCTTATTATCCTTGCATTTAAAAGCGACCATGATGAAGGTTTCCGACCCTATCATGTTTGGCCATGCGGTTAAGGCTTTCTACAAAGATGTTTTTGAAAAACACGCAGAAATTTTTGAACAGCTGGGCGTAGATGCCAACAATGGTATCGGGGATGTTTACGCTAAAATCGATAGATTACCGGAAGCGAAAAAAACGGAAATAGAAGCCGATTTGGCAGCCGTTTATGAAACTCGTCCCGATATGGCAATGGTTGACTCTGACAAGGGCATCACCAACTTGCATGTACCAAGCGATGTCATAATCGATGCATCAATGCCGGCCGCACTTCGTGCTTCCGGCCAAATGTGGGGCCCGGACGGCAAGCAAAAAGACACCAAGTTTATGATCCCGGATCGCAACTATGCCGGCGTATTCTCTGCCGTGGTTGATTTTTGCCGAGAAAACGGTGCTTTCGACCCAACGACCATGGGCACAGTGCCTAACGTTGGTTTGATGGCGAAAAAAGCGGAAGAGTACGGCTCACATGATAAGACCTTCACCATGCCGGGTGCCGGCAAGGTGCGTGTTGTTAATGCCAATGGCGAAACCCTACTTGAGCACGGTGTTGCCGAAGGCGATATCTGGAGAATGTGTCAGACAAAAGATGCGCCAATCCAGGACTGGGTGAAACTGGCAGTGACTCGCTCAAGAGTCAGTAACACACCTGCGATATTCTGGTTAGATGAAAATCGTGGTCATGACGCACAAATGATCAAAAAGGTGAACACTTATCTTGCCGATCACGATACGTCGGGTCTTGATATTCAGATCTTGGCACCGGTAAAAGCCTGTGAATATACCTTAGGCAGAGTGGCCAAAGGTCAAGATACCATTTCTGTAACCGGTAATGTATTGCGTGATTATTTGACTGACTTGTTCCCAATCCTAGAACTGGGCACCAGTGCCAAGATGCTGTCTATCGTACCGCTAATGAATGGTGGTGGCTTGTTTGAAACCGGTGCCGGTGGCTCTGCACCTAAGCATGTCCAGCAGTTTGAAAAAGAAAATCACCTGCGCTGGGATTCCCTGGGTGAGTTTCTGGCACTTGCGGCGTCATTGGAGCATGTAGCACAAACCACGGGTAACAAAAAGGCTCAGGTATTGGCCGACACCCTAGATCAAGCCACAGGCAAGTTCCTGCTGGAAAACAAATCACCATCGCGTAAGGTAAAAGAGCTGGATAACCGTGGCAGTCATTTCTATCTCGCCATGTACTGGGCTCAGGCACTGGCTGAACAGGCAGATGATGAAGAGCTGAAAATGAACTTCTTCGCAGTTGCCAAGGCCATGACCAAGCATGAAGAGAAAATTGTGGATGAATTAAACGCCGTTCAAGGTGAAGCTGGCGATGTTGGCGGCTATTATGCCCCCGATCTGGAAATGGCGGCAAAAGCCATGCGTCCAAGTGAAACATTGAACTTTATTCTGTCTATCTTATTATAAAAAAAGGCAATACAATCCAAAAAGCCGAGCCTAAGTGCTCGGCTTTTTTATGCCTGTTGGTACGAAATAATTGCACATTAGAAACATCTAAATTAGAATTAAATAAAGTATTGTTTAACCCATTCAATAAGGATTTATCGTGAAAATATGGCTCATTGTGTTTGCTTTCCTTTGTGCTTTGCCGTTGGGCGCACAAGACCTGGCGCCTCATGTCGTGGAAGCAAAATCAGCAATAAAAGCTTTGTCGGCATCATTACAAAAAGAAATGAAATTGGCGATGATGGCGGGCGGGCCATTAGAGGCGATTGGCACTTGTAATTTAAAGGCGCTGCCATTAACGGAGCAGATCAGCCAACAGCAGGGGTTAGCCGTTTCTCGTACTAGTCTAAAATACCGTAATGAGCAGAATATGCCGGATGGCTGGGAGCTAAAGGTGTTATTAGGCTTCGAGGAAAAGCTCAGCCAGGGACAGGAAATCAAGAATATGTCTTATGCTGAAATAGTTGAAGAACAGGGGCAAAAGTTCTTTCGAATGATGAAGGCCATTCCGGTTAAACAGCAATGCCTTGCCTGTCATGGCGCCGAAATCGTCCCCGAGTTGAATTCCAAAATTGAAAAACTATACCCGCAGGATTTGGCCAGAGGATTTAAGGTTGGGGAGATCCGAGGGGCATTTTCCGTGAAGAAGAAAATTTAGGTCAATCTGATCCCAATAATCACCTAGCTTCTAGTGCTTAACTGATAAGAATTGGACAACTTAAGCCTCTTGTGAATTATCACATGCTGCTAGCATGGCGCAACTCTGCTATTTTATGAGTTAGATATGCCGACTCTGATCAACAGGTGACTCATGGCTAAAGTAAGAAAGATAAATATTTTCGCTTTTGCATAGGCACTTTAGTATTGATTCAGCTTTGATTCAGTTAGCGTCTTTTATCCTGTCACCATCTAAAAAGATTAAAGTCAATGAGTGGTACTTAATTAATTTAAGGAGACAGATGATGAAAGACACTTTTAAAGCCGTGGATTTTTACCAGGTGACCTACAGGTATAAGGGGCAAGTTTTTAGCACCCGAACCCTGCATCATCCGGGTAAGAGCATCGATATTAGGGTCAGGGTTGAACCTGTTTAATTAACTTCTTTGTTTATTTAAAAGATTCAATCTTTTACACTAAATCAAGAATCTTTACTCAGGTCCCATATCATGAAAGCCTTACTCATTATTTTATGTACTTTATTTGTTCTTTTTCCTACGGTCGAGCAGGTTATTGCAAGCCCATATGCCCAGAATGAAAAAGGCAAGAGTAAGGGAATTTCCTCACAAAGAGCGGCGCAGCTGGCAAAATCTCGGGTAGGTGGCAAGGTGCTTAAGGTGCAAAGCACCAAGATAAAAGGCAAGCCAGCCTATAGAGTGAAGATGTTGAAGAAAGACGGCCATATAGTATCTGTGGTAGTTGATGCTAAATCAGGACGAGTAAAAGGAAAATAGTAGATGCGATTATTACTGGTTGAAGATGATATTGCGCTTCAACAAAATTTGAATGAACAATTGCTAAAGGCAAACTATTCGGTTGACTTAGCCTGCGATGGTGAAGAAGGGCTGTTTCAGGGGCAGGAATATAATTATGATGCCGCCATTGTTGATGTTGGTTTGCCAAAAATGGATGGCATCAGCCTGATCAGGGCATTAAGAAAAGATAAGGTGGCATTTCCCATTATCATACTAACCGCCAGGGGCCGCTGGCAGGACAAGGTAGAGGGCCTGGACGCCGGTGCCGATGATTACTTGACCAAGCCATTCCAGGCTGAGGAATTACTGGCCAGGTTAAATGCCCTGATCCGCCGAAGTGCCGGTCAGGCCAGCCCGGTAATAGAAAATGGCCCTATCAGGCTTAATACCGCCAGTTCACAGGTTTGGGTGAAGGAAAGAGATGTGTCATTGACCAGTTACGAGTATAAGTTGCTGGAATATTTGATGCTGCATATCGGCGAAGTAAAATCCAAAACCGTACTGACCGAACATATTTATGATCAGGACTTTGATTTGGACTCAAATGTGATTGAAGTGTTTATTCGACGGCTGCGTAAGAAACTCGATCCGGAAGGAGAATTCAATATTATCGAAACCTTACGTGGCCAGGGCTATAAATTAAGGTTGTTATAGCCGGATGAAAGTGGCAAAAGGAAAGATGCTAAATGATCTGGCGAACCGCTTTAACTCGTTAAAGGTTCGATTGATTTTTAGTGCCCTGATCATGGTGGTTGTTGTGTTGCCCATCATAGGTATTACCTTAAATAATGCCTTTGAGGTACAAATAAAAAGTGCGCTTAGAAAAGAGCTTAGTGCCTATAGCTATTCCATTTTGGCGGTGGCTGAAGCTCAGGATCAGGAACTGTTTATGCCGGAACAGTTGCTGGAAAATCAGTTTAACGTCATCCAGTCAGGCCTCTATGCCTTGATCAGCCGAAAAGAATCTGTACGGGTTCAGGCTGGGCAGAAAGCTGCTTCTTCTGGCAATAATAACCTGCCACTATGGCGGTCGGCCTCTTTGCTTGGGCTTGATTTACCCGAAGGCTTATCTTCACCTTTGCTTGGCCAGTCGATGTTTTATGAGGTGAATATAGAGCAAAATCCGCACCTGGTTTACAGCTTTAGTGTCAGTTTTACCGAAGGTGATCAATCTTTACCCGTCACACTACATATTATTAAGGACCAATCTGATTTCATCGCTATCAGTAAGGAATTTACAAACAAACTCTGGCTCTGGCTCTTGATTTTGATGCTGATACTGATCTGTATCCAGCTGATCTGGCTTACCTGGACCTTAAAGCCCCTTAGTGTCCTGAAACAGGAAATTGCTTCGGTTGAGCAGGGAAAAACACAGCGGCTGGAGCATACCTATCCGCAAGAGCTGGAGCAGGTGACACGTCAGGTCAATATTCTGCTAAAAACCGAGCAGGAGCAAAGGCAAAGGTACCGTAATGCCTTATCAGATCTCGCTCATAGCTTGAAAACGCCGCTGGCTGTGATCCAGAGCCAAGCTGAGCTTAGTGATAGCTCGATTGAGCAATTGGCGCGGATCAATAATACCATTGAATATCAGTTAAAGAGGGCACAAAGTGCGGGCCAGTCGTCCTGGCATTTAGGGACAGCTATCAAGCCGGTGGCCGGAAAATTAAGCAATAGCCTAAGTAAAATTTATCGCGACAAGGATGTTACGCTGGATTGCCAGATTGAAGGTGATCCCGTATTTAGAGGGGATGAAGCGGACCTGATGGAAATATTAGGCAATTTGCTGGATAACGCCTATAAGGCCGCCAATGGCTTGGTCATTTTGCAGGTCCATACCAATGACCAGAAGCTGTCTGTGAGTGTGATGGATGATGGACAGGGGATCAGCGAAGATAAACGCCATAGCATTTTACAGCGCGGGACCAGGGCCGATACCTATCAGTCCGGGCACGGCATTGGCTTGGCGATAGTCAGGGACCTGGTGCAGAGTTATCACGGTACCTTAACTGTGAGTAATTCTGAAAGTCTTGGAGGCGCCCGTTTCGAAATCAGGTTTCCTGTTAGCGCATAAAAAAGCCCCTTAAAAGCCTAGAGGCTGTTTATCTTTCGAGATTGTTTTTGCAGCCGTTTGTTGGCAATTTATACAAGACAGAGCCTTTGTAATCTAGTACTCTACATAAAAAGGCGATAACGCCGTAGAAATAGCCAACAAACGCTGCCTAGCAGGTTCGGCTAAAAGCGTTTTATTCTTTGTTGAGCAGTATTTGCTTAGAATGACTAGGCTACACACTGCTCGCCGCGACTAAAACGCTTTTATCTCGAACAAAAATTAACCGCGAAAGATAAACAGCCTCTAAGGGGCAAAAAGCAGTTGCCTATGACTGCTTTACAAACTAGAAAGCAAATAACAATGACGCCGCTATGGTCCACATGATCAGGGCGACAACAAGGTTAATCCCCCTCTGGACATGAGGCTGGCTTAACCAGGGCGACATTTTCGCAGCGGCAAATGACAGCGCATAGAACCAAACAAAGGACGCCAGAACAATGCCGATCAAAAAGCTCCATTTTTCCTGCTCTTCAAACTGGCTACTGATGCTACCTATGATCATCAGGGTATCCAGGTAAACATGTGGATTAAGCAAGGTGACGGCAAGCGTGGTGATAATCACGGCTTTTCTGCTCTTTAACTGGGCAAGCTCGTTAGAGCTTGCCTGACCAGGAAATAAAAAGCTTTTAAAAAACAGGCCGCCATAGACGGTCAAGAAAGCAATACCGCCCCAGGTAACAATCGTTAACAAGGTTTGATTACTGGCCAATAAAGCTCCGCCGCCAAAAACACCAGCAGACATCAGGATCAAGTCGCAAAGAATGCAGATACTTGCGGCAATAAAATGAAAATTGCGTTTAATCCCCTGGCTTAATACGTAAGAGTTTTGTGCTCCCAAGGGGATTATCATGCCGGCTCCGATCATAAAGCCTTTCAATACTGGAAGTGCGGTCATCAGCTTTACCTCATTCATTCATTTATCAATGGCGCTAAGATAAGAAAAAGGTTAACGTTAGTAAAATTAAAATATTTTAATCTAGATAAGTAAAACTTATCTGTATATTAAAAAGCCGAGGAGAGGAAGATGAGAACCTTTGATTATAAACTTATTCATGCGTTGGATACGGTTATCCAGGAGCAGAGTTTTGACAAGGCTGCCGATATGCTCAACATTACCCAATCGGCTATTTCACAGCGGATCAAGCAACTGGAACAGGTGGTTGCCCAGCCAGTGTTAATACGCTCTCATCCCCCTGCGGCTACAAGCGTCGGGCAAAAACTACTGCGGCATTTTCGTCAGGTCCGCCAGTTAGAGTATGACTTAATCGAACAGATTTTGCCCGATGAAGCAGACGCCATAGTCTCCATCTCCATAGCCGTCAATGCCGATACCCTGGCGAGCTGGTTTATTCCCGCTATCTCCCCCTTGCTGAAAAAGCATACGCTTGAACTCAATCTACAGGTGTGTGATGAAACGCGCACCAAGGATCTGTTAAAAAAGGGTGAGGTATATGCCGCCATGAGTAGCCAGAGTGAGAGTTTTACCGGCTGTAAGGTTGAGCACATAGGGGAAGTGGATTATATCCTGTGCGCGACGCCGGAATTTAAGGAAAGGTATTTTAGCAAGGGCATGAACAAGTCAAGCCTTTGTAAGGCACCAGGGGTTGAGTTTGACCAGAGGGATACCATGCATAGCGATTATATTGAAAAATACTATGGCTTAAAGCTGGGGGATTATCCCTGCCATGTGATGCGCTCGTCCGAAGCCTTTGTCACCATGGCGCTGGCTGGTGTCGCCTATTGTTTGTTGCCCCATACCCAGGCCAATCAATACCTGGCAGACGGTACCCTGATTGATTTAGCGCCCGATAAACCCCTGCAGCGTTCCATGTATTGGCATAGCTGGATTTTGGAGAAAGGAGTCTATAAGGAGATTTCCAAATGCATTGTCAAATATGGCCGTGAATTGCTGAGTCGAGAGAAAAGGTAAGTTATCGACTAAATCGCACAAAGCAATTAAGCTTAGGCCAGCTTGAGATACCATGATACGGGCAAAATAATAAATTGGTGTTCCATGAAGGAAAGAGGGCTTTGACCCCTTCATGTGCCGCTTATTTTCAGCCTTGCCCTAACTCCTAAAGTTATATGGCCACTAGGGGCTGTTTATCTTTGTTTAATAATTCTACTGAGAGATAAAATCACTTTAATCAAGGCGGAGATTGTGTCATTTAGTCATCTAAATCAACAATTTTCAACGCAGAGTAAAGTGATTTTAACCTCAGCCCTTTGGGCAATGGCTATTTTTAACGCTAGCGGCATTAGAATTCACTCATTTGGAACAACCAAACCACGTTCATTCTGCTTTGCTATCATTAAAAATAGCCTATTGTAGAAAATATAAACAAAGGTCAACAGCCCCTAGGATAAAACAACTAAAAATCAGGGAATTATTTCTTATGATTTTTGTCTCTAAGGTAAGAAAGGCGTCGCTTAATTGCTATATTAAATAAATCAAAGTTGGCATTTCCATCTAGTTAAGGTTAGGGAAGAATATGAATAAGATAGCAAAGGTTTTGCTCGGTGTTACCCTTGTGCTGGTGATAGCTATTGTCGTTGCGAGTCAGCTTATTTCCACTCAAGATATTGTTGAGCAGATCAGTACTCAGGTAAAACAAAGTACTGGCCGTGATTTGGCCGTCGAAGGTGAGGCCAAGCTGGAGGTATTCCCATCCCTCGCTGTCGAGCTTAATCAAGTCAAGCTTGCCAATATGGTTAATGCGTCCTGGCCTCAAATGGTTAGCATGGACAAAATGACCCTTAATATTCCCTGGCTGGCAGTTTTTACCGGCCAGTTGGAGATAGATAAATTTGTCTTGCATCAACCCAATATTTATCTGGAGGTGTCACCCGAAGGCAAGGCAAACTGGCATTTTTTTTCGGCGAGCTCAGATAAAAAAGACATTACTACAGATAAAACTGATGCAATAAATCTCCCCGAGGCCTTTGACCTGTCCCTTGGCCAGGTTGAAATTAAAAACGGCAGTTTGATTTTTGCAAACCGGCAAAGCGGGCAGACACATAAGCTCAATGAACTGGGGCTTGCCATCGAGTTACCTTCTTTACGACAGGACTTAAGGCTTGAAGGCGAACTTGTCTACCTCGACGAGAAATTTGATTTAACATTAAGCCTGTCTACACCTGAAAAATTGCTGACCAATCAGGCGTTTGATACCGAACTGACGTTGAACTCCAAATTGGTTAACCTGGATTATCAGGGGAAAATCGAAGAGCAGGGGAACAAGGTATCAGGGCGTATTGGCTTGCAAGCGCCTTCATTAAAAGACATTTTGGCCTGGCAAAATATAGCCCTTGATGCAAAACCTGAGGCTTATAATCAGTTCTCCTTAGCAAGCAAGCTGCTATATCAGGATAGTTCAATGACATTGCAAGATATTGAGTTATCGCTTGATAAACTAAGCATTAAGGGCAACAGCCAATTAGCCATAGCTGATCCCTTTGCCGTAACAGCGGATATAGATCTGGGCGAGTTAGATCTTAACCCTTACCTTAATCTAGTAGAAGAAAAAGAAACGGCGCCAATAAAGAAGTCTGAAAATGAAAGCGAAGCACAAGCCATAGTCTGGGATGATTCGGCCATAGATTTATCGGCACTCTCAGCCCTGAATCTAGATGTGACAGTACGCTCTGAGTCGCTAAAGGCAAAGAAGATTAAGCTGGGTAAAAATCATCTGGCTTTAACGCTTGCCAAGGGGCGACTGGATGCAAGGTTAGAGGAGTTTAATGCCTACCAGGGCGTTGGTAAGGGGCAGCTTACCCTGGATAGCCAAAGTAAACCATACAAACTTTTTACTCGGTTTAGCCTGGATAATGTCAATGCAGAGCCCTTACTTACAGATGTTATCGGCTTTGACAAGCTAATCGGCTCAGGGCAAGTGTCCTGGCAATTAACCAGCCAGGGCCAGAGCCAAAAACAATTTATCGATGCACTCAATGGTGATATTGGCTTTAGTTTTAAAGATGGTGCAATTAAAGGCGTGAACCTGGGCGCCATTGCCCGAAGCGCGGGGAATGTTCTTAAGGGGAACCTTAAGGAAGTGGACTTGGACAGGGATTTTAGCAACTCACAAAAAACCGATTTTGCGGCGTTAAAAGGAAGCTTTGACATAGCAAAGGGAGTGGCCAAGTCACAAGATATTTCACTGGTAAACCCCTTTATCAGAACCAGTGGGAACGGCACTATAGATTTGCCACAAACCAAGTTGTCGTTCAAGGTTAAAACCAAACTGGTGGCATCGGCAACGGGACAAACGGGTCAACAGGACGAGTCCGGCATTACCATTCCGATTAAAATCAAAGGGCCATTCCATAAAATCAAGGTCAAGCCGGACCTGAGTAGCCAGGCTAAAGATAAGCTCAAGGAAAAGGTAAAGGACAAGTTAAAAAAGCTGTTTGGCGATTAGGACAATATTAAATCTCAGGGGTTTTATTCGTTAATTTGGCGCCTTTGTGCTAAACCTTAAAGATATCCTGATATTTTCTTAACAGTTGATGTTCTATTTAAGGAAGAATTTAAAATTTCAGATCTTATTTCCTTTTTTGGCTATGGTGTTGATTGGCCTGATTATCATCATCATAGTCATTCCTATCTTGGTACAGGCCAATACTGAGCAAAGTTCAATCAATACCGCAAAAAGATCATTGGAACAATTCAAGGTGTTGCGGGGCTATTATACGGATAATGTTATTCGCAAGGCGCAAGGTAAGGGGGGCCTTGTTGCCAGCTATGATCATCGCCAGGATCCAAACAAAATACCTTTGCCCGCAACCATGATCCATGATTTAAGTGAAGAGTTTAGCCAGGAAGCCGGTAAGTTCCGCCTGTATAGCATGTACCCTTTTGCCAACCGGGCTTCTCGTCGGTTAGATGACTTTCAGCGCAGCGCATGGGATATCCTAAGTCAACAGTCTGAACAACTTGTCACATCTTTGGATAAAGTGAATGACAGGGTGATGCTGCGTGTTGCCATTTCAGATCAAATGCAGGTGCAGGCCTGTATAGATTGTCATAATTCGCATCCTCTTTCTCCGAAAAGAGATTGGCGACTCCAGGATGTTAGGGGAGTGCTCGAGCTGGAAATGGATATTACCTCCCAAATTGAGCTGGCAAAAACATTGAGCACCTGGATTGTTTTGGGGTTGACCGTGGCCACATTGATCTTGAGTGCGATATTCGTTCGTTTGACCCGTAAAGTTACCGGGCAGATAAGTAATGTGACTCAGGCCATGAACCGGTTGAGCCATGGCGATCAATCGGTACAAGTTTCTGCTATGGCAAGCAGTACCGAGGTGGATCAAATGGTGGATGCTTTTGGTTTGTTTAAAGGTTCGCTTATTGAACAGCAGCGCTTGGAAAAGCAAAAGCAGGAGTTTGAGACAGAGAAAATCAATTCTCTAGGGTGCATGGTGGCAGGGGTAGCCCATGAAGTTGGAACGCCTCTAGGGATAGGGGTTACGGCAACAACGCTATTGCAGGATAAACTATCAACAATCAAAGGGAAGCTGGATAAGGAAAAGCTAACCAAACACCAGCTGGATGAATTTATCAAAGACACGGAAGAGGCGCTCGGCATTGTTTATTCAAACTTATATTCCGCCTCCAACCTGATTCAAAGCTTTAAGCAGGTTTCCGTCGATCAGGTGAGTGAAAAACCAAGGGAAATAAACCTTTGCCAGTATTTTCAATCTATTATTCAAACCTTAAAGCCGGAAATTAAACGAAGTGGCGCTTTGGTAAATCTTAAATGTGATGAAAGCTTCTATTTTTATACCTACCCGGGCGGTTTGTCTCAGGTGTTGACCAATCTTATTACCAACTCGATAAATCACGGCTTTGAGGAGCGGAATGACGGCAATATCAACATCAGCATAGCTAAAAATGAAGATGAAGGTTATACCATAAGCTATGTTGATGACGGCAAGGGTATTCCGGAAGAGCTGCTGTCTAAGGTGATGGAACCTTTATTTACCACCCGAAGGGACAAAGGCGGCAGTGGTTTGGGCCTTAGCATAGTGCACAATATTATTACCCAGGAATTAAAAGGAACAATTGAGATCTCAAGTAAAGAGCGCCAAGGGGTGGCAATAAAGATAAGGCTGCCTAAGTTGCTATAAAAAGAAAAAGGGCCGCAATTGCTTGCGGCCCTTATCTAAGGTGGCTCCCCAAACTGGGCTTGAACCAGTGACACACGGATTAACAGTCCGTCGCTCTACCAACTGAGCTATTGGGGAATAAACTTTTTATTTGCTTCTGTTTATCAGTGAAGCTTGGCTTTTGCCTAGCAACCGTATTAAATACCATTACTAAAATTTGGCTTCCAAGCAGTGCTTGAAAAACCAATTAGTGACACACGCTTTGATTAAGAGAGTACAGTCCGTCGCTTTTGCGACTTCCTTTATATCACTAATTTAAAATGTGGCTCCCCAAACTGGGCTTGAACCAGTGACACACGGATTAACAGTCCGTCGCTCTACCAACTGAGCTATTGGGGAATAAATTATATTTTGTTAACCGAGCCGGTAACTCGTTAACGGGGCGGAATATTAAAGGGCACTTGCGAGACTGTCAACACATAAATTTAAAAAAAATCATTTATTCGTTTGTTTGCTTAATTTGCGTTCATCACGCTGACTTTTTCATCATTATCCGGGTTTTTAACGAAAGAATGTGTATCAATAGTTATCCACCATTCTTGTGGGTAAGTGTGTGAGTTAAAGTGTAATGGTCAGTAACAATCACGGTTAACCAACGACTGGCGGAGAATGGCTAATTTAGATAGCGTATGTTTAAGCGCTTAATTTACAATTGGTTAGAAGGTTTTTAGCTTATTACTCATCGTTTAGTGCTTTTTTTGAGCAAGTGTTGTATTTGTAATTGTTTACTGTGTATTTCTACGAAATGATGCGTAAGCAAACTTTATTTGTGGCGTTATTTGGTTTTGTTTGTACGTCAAATTAAGCCGATTTATTAATTTTACATAGCGAGAGTCATGACTATCTTTTACAATGCTCGTTTACCTTAATTTGCGTATTCCTTCAAAGAAAGTTAATGACACGAGCTGAAAAAAATAGAAACACCAATTTACTCGAAGATCCGGTAGCCGGTACATTAAAGAAAATGACCATTCCCATGATCTATGGAATGGTATTGTTGATGACCTTTAACTTGGTGGATACATTTTTTGTTGGTCTGCTGGGTACCAAGCCGCTAGCGGCAATCAGTTTTACCTTCCCCATTACCTTTACCGTGATCAGCCTGACAATAGGCCTGGGCATAGGCACCTCTGCCGTTATTGCAAAAGCGCTGGGCAAGGGCGATCACACCCTGGCAAAAAATTCCGGTACCGCAGCACTTTACCTAACGGCAGCCATTGTTGGCCTGTTAGCCTATATAGGCTACATATTTGTCGATGAAATTTTTATTCTGCTCGGAGCAACACAGGAACTCTTGCCCCTTATCCATCAATATATTGATATCTGGTTTATTGGCAGTGTTTGCTTAATTGGCCCCATGATAGGCAACGCCATATTAAGGGCTTCGGGAGATACAAAAACGCCCAGCGTCATTATGGGCAGTGCGGGACTAATTAATGCCGTATTAGACCCTATTTTTATTTTTGGCATAGGTCCCATCCCGGCAATGGGCATTCAGGGGGCGGCTATTGCTACCCTGATTTCCTGGATATTCGGCTTGGCTTTTGTTTTACATATTTTAACGGTAAAACGTCAACTGATTCATACCAAACTCCTGCCATTAAAAGAGCTGGTCAGTGCTGCCAAGAGTATCCTGCATATAGGTTTGCCGGCTGCGGGTGCCAATATGCTAACGCCAATAGCGGCTGCGGTATTAACCGCCATAGTGGCCCAATTTGGTGAACCGGCAGTGGCGGCCTTTGGAGTGGGGTCTCGGATAGAATCCATTGCCTGTCTGGTGATCCTGGCCATGTCGATGACTTTACCTCCCTTTATCAGCCAAAATTTTGGGGCGGGGAAAATGCACAGGGTCGAGGATGGCTATAAAACCTCGGTGAAATTTGTGATGGCCTGGCAGGTACTTATTTACCTGATATTGATTATTTTGGCCCCCTGGATTGCAGATGCCTTTGCAAAAGAGCAAGCGGTGGCGGATATTATTACCCTGTTTATCTGGGTATTGCCTTTGGGCTATGGCCTGCAGGGGGTTATTATATTAACGAATTCCTCTTTTAATGCCTTGCATAAGCCTATGGTGGCTTTGGTATTAAGCATTATCCGCCTCTTTGTTTGCTATGTGCCTTTGGCCTATTTAGGTAGCCTGCTGTATGGATTGGAAGGATTCTTTGTCGGCGGGCTCTTGGGTAATTTGGTCATGGCCAGCATTTCATATCGCTTATTCAGTAAGCAGTTTAGTCTTGAACCGGTAAAAGCAGAGGTGATCTGATCATGAAAGAATTGGATTTGCAATCGGATTATGTTCCAAGTGGTGACCAGCCGGGTGCGATAGAGCAACTTGTCGACGGCATAGAGGCGGGACTTGCCCATCAAACTTTGCTAGGGGTAACCGGCTCGGGTAAGACATTCACCGTTGCCAATGTCATTAAGGAACTGAACCGGCCAACCATGATGCTGGCGCCCAATAAGACCCTGGCGGCGCAATTGTATGGGGAAATGAAAGAGTTTTTTCCAAGCAATGCCGTTGAATACTTTGTTTCCTATTATGACTATTATCAGCCAGAGGCCTATGTACCTACCACGGATACCTTTATAGAAAAAGACGCCTCCATCAATGACCATATAGAGCAAATGCGCCTGTCGGCAACCAAGGCCTTGCTGGAGCGTCGTGATGTGATTATTGTCGCCTCTGTGTCTGCTATATATGGTTTGGGTGATCCGGACTCCTATCTAAAAATGATGCTGCACCTGACCCAGGGCGACATCATAAATCAGCGGGATATTTTACGCCGTCTTGCGGAGCTGCAGTATACCCGCAATGATGTCGCTTTTCAGCGTGCAACATACAGGGTGCGTGGCGATGTCATCGATATTTTTCCGGCCGAATCTGATCGCCTGGCATTAAGGGTTGAGCTATTCGATGAAGAAGTGGAGCGCATCAGCGAGTTTGATCCCCTGACCGGCCAGATAGAAAGAAAGTTGGCGCGTGTTACCGTCTACCCTAAAACCCATTATGCAACGCCGAGAGAGAAAATTCTGGCCGCGGTCGATCAAATAAAGATCGAGCTAAAGGACAGGGCCAAGCAGTTAAAAGACAATAATAAGCTGGTGGAAGAGCAAAGGATCACCCAGCGTACCCAGTTTGATATTGAAATGATGACCGAGCTGGGCTATTGCTCAGGTATCGAAAACTATTCCCGTTATTTATCTGGGCGGGAAGCAGGGGAAGCACCACCTACCTTATTCGATTATTTGCCCGATGACGGCCTTTTGATCATTGATGAGTCCCATGTCACAGTGCCGCAAATAGGCGCCATGTATAAGGGCGACAGATCACGCAAAGAGAACCTGGTCGAATATGGTTTCAGGCTGCCGTCGGCTCTGGATAACAGGCCGATGAAGTTTGATGAATTTGAGGCATTGGCACCCCAAACTATCTATGTCTCGGCTACGCCCAGTGACTATGAACTGGATAAATCGAGCGGGGAAGTGGCCGAGCAGGTCGTCAGACCCACCGGGTTATTGGACCCTGAAATTGATGTGCGGCCAATCGAGACCCAGGTCGATGATCTCTTGTCAGAAATTAGAAAACGCGAGGCGATAGGTGAACGTGTGTTGGCGACAACATTAACCAAGCGCATGGCGGAAGATTTGACGGATTACCTGGATGAGCACGGTGTTAAAACCCGTTATCTGCACTCGGATGTGGATACGGTTGAACGCATGGAGATTATCAGGGACTTCAGGCTCGGCAAATTCGATGTTCTTATCGGCATTAACCTGTTAAGGGAAGGATTGGATATGCCTGAGGTTTCTCTGGTGGCGATTCTGGATGCCGATAAGGAAGGCTTTTTGCGCTCTGAACGCTCGCTTATTCAAACCATAGGGCGTGCGGCACGTAACGTTAATGGCAAAGCGATACTCTATGCCGACAGGATCACAGGTTCCATGCGCAGGGCAATAGACGAAACCGAGCGTCGCCGCGCGAAACAACATCAATACAATGTCGATAACAATATCACGCCTCAGGGAGTTAAACGTAAAATTACCGATGTCATGGATGTTGACTCTGGTGTTGAAGCCGAGCAGGCGCAGGTGGCCGAAACCAAGACCAAGTATCACGTGCTGTCAACGACAGAAATTGATGAGAAAGTTAAGCAGCTTGAAAATACCATGTTTACCCATGCACAAAACCTGGAATTTGAACAAGCCGCCGCCGTCAGGGACGAGATAGCTAAATTAAGGTTGCAACAATTATCCTGCTAATACCAGTCAGATTAATGATTTTTGTCTATCGACTAAATCATTAATCTAATAGGTATAAATTCTCGGCTTAGGCTTACTCCATGTCCAGTATTGTATAGCCATGTATTATATTGGCTACGGCTTCACTGCTGCAGTTTGATAAGTGGCTGATATCTTCAATGATCCTGTCCTGAATATCGACGGGAAATAACATGAGCTGCTCAAGGTACAGGTGGGCTTGAGTTTCGTTATTTGCATTGATAAGTTCGGTTAAGTGTGTTGCATGGTTTTTCCATAGTGCACTCATATAAACCCCTCACTCTTTGATAGTGAAAATTTTATGCCAATCACACCGAATTCAGTTGTTAAGGGGCCTATGCCACTTAATTTACAGACAACACCTTATTTTTATTATCAATGTAGAAATCCTGTCTTAGTCAAACATCCACATTGCAACAATATGAACATGTCGTACATGTAAGTCAGCTATCTAATATGATTGATATCTAGTTAAGTCTAGAACAAAGAATATGCTCAGTTATACTAGTTGGATATATAGGTTTTGTTTATATGTGTTTTATTTATATAAATGGCCTTAAACTGAGTTAAAATGTGTTTTACTACTTGTTCTTTATCTGAAATTTCTCCTGGCGGTATAGGAAGGCCTTATAGGTAATTTTCAAAAAGTGAAGTATCAACAAAGGCGTAAAAATATTCACTGCTTAGCTTATCTGATACTATAAGTTTTAATTGTAGAAAATCGTTGACTTTTATATGGTTAACGCTTGATGTCTTCGCTTGTTTATAGGTACTAATATGGAAGAAACAGAACAGTCAAAGGATAGTTCAAAGTCACTATGGAAACTTTTATCTCCACATAAGCCTCAAAAAAAATCATTCGTTTATTTGCTCTTTTTGGTCATTACCGCAACTTCGCTGGAGCTAGTGTTACCTTTGTACTCTAGTTTCTTAATTGACTCAATTAGTAGTGAAGGAGTTGACGCTACTATTATATGGGGGCTGGTTGCGATTGTTCTGATCTCCGCAGCTTTTGAAGCTATATTGGGTTGGTATGGTGGTCGACTGGGACACGGAATAAGCTTTCGATTACGGTACAGCTTGATCGGACGTTTATTGCAAAGCCAAAGTCAAAGCCTAGATTTCGAACATAGTGCAGAACTTAGTGCTCGTGTTGTAAACGATTCCAAGGAAGTAAAAACGGTGCTAGCCGAAGACTTAATTGGTTTGTTGAGTGGCCTTGTTTCGTTACTGGCTGTGCTTGTCATCATGCTCGTGCTGGATTGGAGACTGACTTTAGTTTTGGTTTCCTGTGTCCTAGCTGGTTTTATTCTAATCACACCTATTGCCTTGATGATGAATAACATTGGTAAGTCTACTCAGGCTGCTGAAGCCAAATTACTTAAATATATTACAGAATGGATGCGTTACGGTAAGCTTATAAAATCTCACAATGCAGCAAACGATCTCCATGAGCAATCCAATGAGTTATTGCAAGAATGTTTTCATCAAGAAATGAGGGCAACAAAGGTATTATCGCTGATAGGCCCTATTGCGAATCTTGTTTTAATGATAAGTATGATAGCAATCCTATCATTTTCAGCATACTGGTTGAAACAAGGAACGATGACGTTAGGGACAGTCACAGCATTCTTGCTTTATTTGTTTGGCTTGACATTCCCGTTAATGTCAATGGCAATGTTCTTTAGTAATCTCAATAAAGCAATAGGGGCGGCAAGCCGTTTGTCTGAAATTAGCGAGTTGCCGCTAGAGCATAACAATACCAAAGGCTTGCTAGATAATGTAGCTGACTTATCTGTAAAAAATCTGAATTTTATTCGAGATAATAAGCATATTTTAAAAGATGTCAGTTATCAGTTTTCATCTAAAGGATTATCTGTGGTTTTGGGAGAAAGTGGTAGTGGCAAGAGTACACTACTTAGCCAGTTCTTGGGGTTTTACCCAGAAACTCATGAAAAGGTTTTGATCAATGGCAAAAAACTAAGTGATTACAACCTTAAATCTGTTCGAAGGGATATTGCTTGGGTTGATCAAGAACCCAAGCTGCTACACGCAAGTATCCGACAAAACCTGATTTTAGGCTTAGATGAAAAAATAAGTGATGAAAAGATTTTTGAATCGCTGGAATCTGTTGGCTTAAAAGTATGGTTAGAACGAACAGGTTATAATTTGGAGCAAATTGTTTCTGAACAAGCGCACCAATTTTCAGGTGGAGAAAAGCAACGCTTTGCAATTGCCAGAGCCTTATTACGCCAATCGAGAGTTTTGCTATTAGATGAACCCACTTCAGCGTTAGACCACAAAAACAAGCAAGAACTAATGACATTGCTTCGTAAATTAGCTACCGAAATGAAAGTCATAATGATCACTCATCATCGAGAACTAGTTCAGCCGCAAGATGATGTTTTAGAAATTGCAGAAGGTGGTATTGTTAAGGATGAAATATTCAAAAGAAAGTTAAATGCTTAACTTTAGATTTCAGCTATACAGATTATGGCTTATATTAAGCTGTAAAAGTCAGAAACCCCAAGTTTTTTCGCTCAATAAGCACAGGGATAAGATAAGTGCAGACAACTTTATTCGTTTAATGTTTCATGGCTCCTTTTAGTGCAAAGGAGCTAAATAAAACCCAGCAAGCACTGGATGCCAAAAGATAGTAATAATAGGGTTGGATATGGGTGAGATTTGATCCTGCGATCAAATCTCACCGTCAAGTTAGTCTTCGTATGCCACCGGGTCTTTCGCGCCATTTTCAGCAAAGGCTTCCAGACGCTCCTGGCAGGCACCACATTTACCACAGGCTTTTTCACGGCCGTTGTAACAGGTCCAGGTGTCGCTATAGTCAAGCCCCATGGCAATACCGTCCGCCAGTATGTCGATTTTGGTGACATTAAGATAAGGACTGAATATTTCCACCGGATCATAGTTGGCAATTTGGCAGACATCGTTCATTTTCATAACAAACTCTGGCCTGCAATCGGGATAAATCGCATGATCGCCTGAATGGGCACCATAATAAACCTGGTCAGCCTTAACCGATACTGCATAGCCAACCGCCAATGAGAGCAAAATCATATTACGGTTTGGCACTATGGTTGATTTCATGTTTTCGGCTTCATAGTGGCCTTCGGGAATATCTATATCATCGGTAAGAGAGGAGCCGGCCAATAGCTGGTTTATCGCAGAAATGTCGATGACTTTGTGGTGTATGCCGAGTTTTTTGCAGACCTTGCTGGCACATTCAAGTTCTTTAACATGGCGTTGTCCATAATCAAAGGAAAGGGCATAAACTTCTTTACCGTCTTTGATTGCGCGGTTAAGCACGGTAAATGAGTCCATGCCTCCGGAATAAATAACGACAACTTTTTCGCTCATTTGTAATGTCTCTTAGGGTATAATGATCAGCTGGCGCATTTTACTTGATCTTAAATACCAATTACAAAGGCTAAAGCGGTTAATAATGAACACTGGTTACAAAATTAATGAATTATTTGAAACTATTCAGGGTGAAGGCTCGTTTACGGGTCAGCCGTCAATATTTATTCGCCTGCAAGGGTGTCCGGTTGGTTGTGCCTGGTGTGACACTAAACATACCTGGGAAATCAATCTGGATACTCAGGTATCTCAGTCTGAGCTGCTAGCCAAGGAGCAGGAGACAGAGCAATGGGCCGATTTTACCGTAGACGATATTTTGGCCAGGATCAAAAGCGCCGGTTATCGGGCCAGGCATGTGGTGATTACCGGGGGCGAGCCTTGCATGTTTGACTTAACCCCCTTATGCCATGCGTTAGAACAGCAGGGCTTTTCCTGCCAGGTGGAAACCTCTGGCACCTTTGAAATTAAGGTCAGTAAAGACTGCTGGGTGACAGTGTCTCCCAAGGTCAATATGCGTGGCGGCTATGATATCTTACGCTCTGCCATGCACAGGGCCAATGAAATCAAGCATCCGGTTGCCACCGAGCAGCATATAGAGGATTTAAAGGCCTTGCTTATTGAACATGGTGTTCAAAACACACAAGTCTATTTGCAACCCATTAGCCAGAAAAAAAGAGCCACTGAGCTGGCCATTAAGACTTGTATTGCCAATGACTGGCGGCTTTCCGTGCAGGTACATAAATACCTGGGCATTGAATAGTATATAAATCAGCCCATTATCAGCGCCTAATTGAGGGGCTACTTATGCAAGGAAAAATATGGAACTTGTATTACTGGCAGATGACCCTTCAGCATCAGACATAGTCGCAAAATGGTATTTTGATGAATGGTGTAGAGATAGTGGCCGTTACAGTGAAGCTGAAGTGAGGAAAAAGGTTTCAGCTTCGGTAAACAAAAACAAGGCCCCACTATTAGTGCTCGCGAAAGACAATGAAGATTTGGTGGGAGCTGCTGAACTTAAAATTAGAGAAATGGAAATCTACCCTGAGTATGAATTTTGGCTTGGCGGAGTTTTCGTACATCAAAGTGCAAGGGGGAAAGGCGTGGCTTCTGCACTTGTTGAAGAGGTATTATTTATTGCCAGAAATGTGGGCATCAAAAAGTTATATCTTCAAACAGAGGGCTTGACGGGAGGCCTGTACTTAAAGCATGGCTTCAAGCCAGTTGAAGAAGCAGACTCAAAAGGTATTAGAGTGCTGGTAATGGTTGCGATCATCACTACATAATCATCCCGTTAATGAAGGCAAAGCCTGTTCCCTTAAATGGATCCTGAGTACTTCTCATATGCTATTCTTTCAGTAAACAATGTCGTCATTGTATTGAAACGCTAACACTAAGCATACGGAAGCAGCCATGAGAGAGAAGCGACGTATCCTGGCGAATACTGATATCGCTGAAATAGTTCTTGGAGCCCCGCGAGGACATCTACACCTTCGTGCCACCATCAAACTCCAATCGGGGGAAGAACTCATTTTGCAAGAGGCTACAGTGGCGAATCTGGTTCGCGCCTATATCGGTATTAAGACTCATCCCCAGAAAAAAGGCTGTCGCTTGGTAGGGCGTGAATTGTCTGAGGGAGCCAAAAAGAAAGAGTTTGCTGCATGGCAGTTGCTCGAAAAGGAAAGCGGGGCAGAGCATTAACCGGATCTTTTCAGAATAGTGTGCAATGCCATGCTCTTCATTGGCTATATGTTAAATAGCTAACCACAGAAAAGAGCCTTTTGTGCTGATTTTCATACCAAAGATCAATAGTCAAAGCCAAACCAAGAGTATCAATTAGGTTAGTGGGCAATAAATATGGTCTACACTTTTAAAATCAGTTGATAGTTACACTCGGCTACCATGCGTATCTTCACGTTTTATCTGTACTTTTTATTGAATGCTCTGGTTATTCACCCTCCTGTCATGGCCTTTGACCAAGTACAGCAAACCTTGCAGGATCTTAAAAAGCAGCTGGAGGTGTTACGAAAGCGCATCGAACAGCTGGAGAAAGAGCAAATTGCCAGTGCCAAGATTAATAAGCATAAAGCCCAGTCCATAAAAGAAATACCAGATAAGCTTGAAGTTGAAGCAAATACTAGGGCAAGAGTTTACGCGACGATTCGACCAACCTTTGGCCATATTGATGAAGCCGGTGTAAGCCAGTGGGATGTCAGGGATGCCTTGTCACATGCCGGATTTAAGCTGAACAATGAATTTAACCCCGGTTGGAGCGCAGAGGCTCAAGGAGAGTGGGGCATTGATCTCTCCAATCATGGTGATTTTGGTAAGTCCCGGCGGGCCTATGTCGCTTTGGCGAGCCCCTATGGACGTATTGGAATAGGCAAGCAGCGTCCACCTCAGTATTTATTGATTGCGGAATATCTCGACATATTTAATCACGCCAGCAGTCCGTTCGCCTATGACCCCGAAAGCCTGTTTTTTGTTGATAACCTGCTAACATACAAATTGAAAACCAATGATTTGACCTGGATGGCATCCTCTCAGTTTGATGGCGCTATCGGCGATGAAAACAATGATCTAGTCAACCTGGGGCTAAGTTATGACAAGGGCCCGCTGCATGCGGCCTTCACCTATCTAAGCCAGGATATGCGATTAAATGGTATCAAAACCGGAGAAGATGAAGTAATAGGTGGCGCATTGGCCTACAAGTTCACACCTGACTGGTACCTGGCGTTGGGATATCAGGACAGGCGCTATAAGGATGATGCTAGCCTGCTAAAGCGCAACGGCCATACATTTGATATGTCGATGGCTTACCATTTGTCAAAAATACTCCGCTTAAAGCTTGGCTATTTCGATTTCGACGATGGCCATGAGCATCTGCTGAGCCAAAGTTTTAGCGGCTATAACACAACCCTGGAATGGCTTCCCGATGCCAACTTGCGTTTTCACCTGGAATTCCTGCACCGTGATTTCGATTATCTTGAGGACTTTTCTTCCTTCTCCCTTGGCTTCAGGTATGACTTTGCCAAAGAATGGAAGTATTAGGGAGTCATGCATGGGGCTTCTTGTGAAAAGATATCGAGAGCTATTTTGCGCTGCCTGCATATTTTTATCGTTCCTGGCCAATGCGGGGAATGCTCCTAAAGATAAAGCCGTCATTATACTGGCAGATGATTCTTACCCGCCGTACTCCTTTATGGAAAACGGGCAAATCCAGGGAATATATGTCGACTTGGTATTGGCGGCGGCAAAATCGTTAACGCCCTATTATCAGGTTCAAGTTGTTGCCGTTCCATGGAAAAGAGGGTTAAGGGAGTTAAACCAGGGCAGTGCATTAGCCCTTATCCCGCCCTATAAGCACATAGAGAAGCGACCCTATATCTGGCCCTATTCCATTGCGCTGTTATCGGAGACGGTTATCGCCTACTGTCATCGAGATATAGATATTTCTTCTTATATCAACAGCTCTGGCGTTAAGCCTCAACGGCCACTAAATGTCGGAATTAATGCCGGTTATCAGATTTTAAATAGGGAGCTGACCTTGGCAAAAGATAAGGGCAATATAGTAATAAGGGAAAACAAGGATACCAGGGCCAATATTCTAAAGCTCTTGCATCGCCGCCTGGATTGTTACTTAAATGACCGGCTGTCCACCCTGTGGGAATTAAAACGCCTGCGTAGAGAGTATCCCGAAAAGGATTATCAATTTAACGGCATCAGTGAAGCCTTGCTGGTGATGACACAAACCGCACATATCGGCTATACAGATAGCAAGGAACACAAATTTACCTATAAGGATGAGTTTGTTAAGCGCATGGACGAAGCACTTGCGCTGTTACATACCAGTGGCGAATATGAACGCATCCTGGCCAAGTACGTTGAAGGCTATTAGCCGCTTTCGACAGGCAATTTGATTAAGAGCTTAACTCCCGTTGAATCCTGCTTATTTTGTGCGCTAATGCTGCCCTGGTGAAACTCACAGATCAAGCGGGCGATATACAAGCCCAGGCCAAGGTGTGGCTGGTTTTGTTTCTCTGCCGGTCGTACCGACACCATGGAATCGAACAACTGTGTCTGCATTTGTTCCGGCAATAATATGCCGTTATTGCTGATGGTTAACACCAGGGATTGAGATTCTTTAATCAGGTTAATGTTAATTTCCCTATCATCACTAAACTCAACCGCATTGGCGATAACCTTGTCCAGCAGCTGGGCAAAGTGCTCGGGAGAGCCCATTAACCGACATGTTTCCAGGCTAATTTGGCTGGCAAAATGTATGTGTGGGTAAATCTGCTGATAACCCTGCAGGCAGCCAGATAACACTTTCACTGCGTCAAAAACAACCTTTTCATTGGCATGCAGCATTTGTTCGATGCGGGTGGCCTCACTCATATTGGTTAAAATCAGGTTTAATCGCTTAATGCCCGTCTGCGCTCTTTCTATGTATTGTTGTGAAGCCTGTGGCATTTGCTGCATGCTCAAATTTTCCAGCGAGGTCCTGACAACGGCGATCGGGGTTCTTAGCTCATGTGACAGGCGGGAAGACATGTTTTCCAAATAATGGTTGTACTGGCTTAACCTGTTAACGGCCGTAGAGAAACTCCGTGAAAGATCGCCTATTTCATCCTTGCTGCTGGATGGCGTTAAGGCACTGTTTATACGGCCGTGCTCGTCAATAGACTGTTCAGCCAGGTTCCGCAAATGGCGAATGCGATTAGATATTCTTGAGGCAAACAAGAAGAACGCCAGTGCCCCTAAAATCATGATGGCCAATATCGAAGTGAAGAGCTTTTCCTGGGCTCTGTTTCTCAGGGTTCTTATGCCGTTAGTGGTTTCTTCGACGATAACCGCTCCCTGAACCTTGTTGTCGATATAGATAGGGTAGGCAGCCGAAAGGATAACGGCCTTTTGATCCTGAGTCAGGCGCCAGCTTGATTGTGACTTGCCTTTTAGGGCACTTTCTATGTGTTTGCCCGTCAGGTTGCCGGCATCATAGAGCTGATCGATAAAGTCCTTTGGCGGCTTGGTCAAAATTTGATAATACAAGGGCAATAGCCAGTTCTGTTCGATTTTATACCAGAGGCCATCGGTATCCTTGGCCTGCTCTGTAGAGCGCCAGACGCCACTGGCCTTTTTAATATCGCCGGCGGTGGCCAGCACCCTGTGATGGTGATCAACCACCCAGATGCTGGAATTGGTATAGCTCATGCCCTTAACAATACGTTCAATTTCCGGCGATGGCACCAGTACAGTGCCCAGAGTTTCTGCCGAACCCGGATCGGCCGAGCCGACACTGGTAATGATCTGGCCGTCTTGCTGGTCGACATCATGGATGGCAAAGGCGATCTTATCCCCCAGCTGGGATAAGGGCACCCGGATTTCAATGTTATAGCCCTGGTTGGTTTCCAGCCATTGTCCCTGAATATAGGGTGCTGCAACGGGGATATTGTCACTGGTATTACTCACACGGTAGGCGTCGATCCAGCCAGGTGTCTTGTTGGTAATAAGGTAGCGGTTAAAGCTCCCCTGGGCATCGACAAAAGCCAGTTCCAGATGATCATTACGGCTGATACTGCGGGCATTTTTGCCTCTATAAACAAGCTGATTATCGACGACGCTAAAAAACAGATAAAGGTGCTTGTCATATTTACCCACTGCCGCGTTATAGTGCAGGCTGAGTTCCTCCTGGCTGAGTTTTGTGCCCAGTTGGTGCTCCTGGCCATAATAATGTGCCTGGGTGGCAAAATTGGGCCAATCCTTATAAAGACCGTCAAGCTGAATCGCCTGGTTAAACTTATAGCCGTACAGGTCTTTTCCTTTTTCGACCGTAGGTAAAAAGCTGGCCTGGTTATTAAACAGGTTTGGCCTTTCATGCAGGGCGGTTGCCAACGCGCGCGCAGTGCCAACCAGGGTTTGCTCCTGACCATAGCGCAAGTACTTTTCCATTTCCCAGACATACTGGTAACCAAACCAGGGGATAATAAATAAAAAGCCAGAAAGCAGTAATAGCTTTAACCTTAGGCCAAACCTGAACTTAAACGGGGCGGCGCTCTTAGCCATCGGTATGCTTCTCTTTTACCGATTCTTCTGCCGGATTCCAGCGATAGCCCATGCCATAGACGGTTTCGATGCAATCGAACTTGGCATCTAATGAGATAAACTTCTTCCGTATGCGCTTGATATGCGAGGTGATGGTCGTATCATCTACATAGATTTTTGAGTCCGTCATTAACTGCTGGCGACTCTTGACATGGCCAGGGCGTTTGGCCAGCGCATATAGCATCCAAAACTCGGTTATGGTCAGGTCGACGGTTTGTCCCCGCCAGGCGATGGTCATACGGTGGCTGTCGATTGACAGTGGCCCGCACTGAAGCAAATGATCTTCGCTTTGTGGTTGTACCATGGCGTCCTGGCGCCTGAACAGTGCCGCAATCCTGGCACTTAGGTGGGGCAGGCTAATGTCCTTGGTCAGGTAGTCATCGGCACCAATACGCAAGCCGGAAACCGTATCAAAGTCATTGTCCCTGGCGGTTAAAAAAATGATCGGCAAGGTTTTTGACTGAGTTCTCAGCCATTGACACAAGGTAAAGCCGCCATCGTACTCCTGCTCAAGGCCAATATCCAATATCACCAGGTGTGGCAGGCGCAACGCAAATGCCTGGGTTGCCAGCTCTCTGTTGGCATAGGTTTGTACCTGGTAGCCCTGGTGGCGCAATACGTCGGCATAGTTTTCTCTAATGGCGACTTCGTCTTCAACAATGGCAATGCGTTTACTCATTTCTTACTACTTTTACCTGAAAGTTCTTTCTCGGATGATCAGGAACTGCCTGAACAGGGCTGACTATAACCAATAAATTTAACAAATGCGCCTTAATTTTGAAATTGCCATATTCTTGCCACATTTGCTCGTCACTTTGCCCGAATTGGGCTGCAAGATTGCCTTTTTTGCTGTGTTTAATTAACGCCATAACCTAATACAGTCCACGCAAAGGAAATTATTATGAAAACACGCAATCAAGTAAAAACCTTCAACAAGAAAATGCTAAGCACCTTGGTGATCACTTCCCTGATCAGCTCTTCGGCCTTAGCCTCCAGCAATATTGAGCAAGAATTGCCAGAAAATGAATTTAGCGAACAAGATAAAAGGGAAACCATAGGCTTTGGCATGGGGGCCTTTATCGGCGCAGTATTCGGTGGACCGGCAGGCGCTTTTATTACCGGTATCGCGGGTAACTTTCTGGCTAAAAATATTAATGATACGGAAGAGATTAGCGAGCTTGAATTAACGTTAATCGAAGAAAAAACCAAGCATCAGCAGCAGGTGGCCATGTTTCAACAAAAGCTGCAACACAGTGAACAGGCCTATCAAAATGAGCTGCTGGCATTAGAGCAAAATTATCGCGACCTTGGCCAGGTGCAAGCAGAAAACCTGTTAATGAGTCTGCAGTTTTCAACGGGCTCCAGCAAAATAGCGCCGCATTATGATGAACAGGTCTCTGCGCTAGCTCAGCTGTTGCAAAGCTCACCCAATATGAAAATAGACCTTTCCGGCTATACGGACTTACAGGGTGATGAAAAGGCCAATCATAACCTGTCGCTCGCCCGGGTAAATTCGGTAAAAAATGCGCTTATCAATCAAGGTGTCGCCTCAGATCGCATTCAAACCTTTGCTTTTGGCGAAACAGAGCCCGTGGTAGCCAATGCCCAGAAAGAAGTGAGCTTTTACGACAGAAGGGTGGTGGTTAAATTGCATCAGGATTCCAACCAAATGGCTAACAACCATTAACTCGATTTTTCACTTTAAATAAAAGGAGGTGTTAAAGAGTTACCGTAATACCAATCTGCTTAATAAATTAGCCAGTTCAGAGCTACACCAGAGGTGAGAGAATAAGCGAAATTTGTGCAGATATAGTCGTTCTACATCAAATAAATTTTGCGCAATTATCTCGCCTCTGGTTAGCTCCCAAAGGGCGAGTTTAAAAGGTTTATATGCTGCGTTATTGATTTTGACAAGGGAACAACCATTCTCTGCAATCAATGCCTTGCCTTTAAACCTTTTAATTCTCGCTGAATGGTCAATTTATTAAGTAGGTTGGTATAAACCCTATGTTATTTAAAAGCCAAGCCGGGCGTCTTTGCCCGGCTTTTTTTATCGAATAAGGGTTTAATTAGTGGGTTGGTTGCTGATGTATTTGCCATTTTCCAGGTTAAGAAAGAAATAGCCCAGTAAAGGATGATGTATGGGGCGTTTCACTATATCCGACTCCAGGTTCTGTTCGGCAACATAGGTGGTGTGTTCACTGTCATCAACCAGTACATGATACCAGGGCTTGTCTTTCGGGGGGCGCGACTTGGCAACCTGCTCATACCATTCATCCGGTGCCTGAAAGTCCTGATCGACGTCGATAATCACGCCGCGATAATCAAACAGCTTATGATGGATAAGCTCGCCTACCGAAAACTTTGCTAAGTGTACCGATTGATTCACAGTCTGCCTCTTCCCCACGCTAGGTCTGTTTATAGATTTATAATCTCTACTGTAATTATACAAACAAACCGAGAATTGTTGGCTATCAAGGGGATAAATATCTTATAGAAGATGGCCATTAATAGCTTTTAGCTATTTGAGTGGTGAGGTCAGGTTGCGATAAAAGTTAATAAAGCTGCTGCGATCATAGGGTGAAATATGGCGCAAGTGAGCGGTAAGGTATTCGGCCGAGCCATAGAGCTCAATCAACCCTTTATCTATGGCAGCGATCATTTGCTCGCCAATCTCTGATTTACTGCAGGCAATATGTCCGACCAGGTAAGGTTCGGCACCGGCAATTTCAATGGACCTTAACTGGCCGTCTAAGTTGTATTTCCTCTCAAAGTCCGTCATCTCGGAAGGGAACTCGATCAGATAGTTGATCCTTCTTTTAACCAGCATGGACTCGATTGAGCGGTAAGGCTGCCTGCCGGATCTGATATACTTTGAACTTGGCTCCAAGGCATTTAACTGACCATCAATAAAGACGCCGTATGAGCGTCCCTTGACTATGCCTAAAACGGAATCTGGGGATGACTTGATAAGTGCGGCCAGGGATATTAACTGATTTTGCTTATTCTTTACCGTCATCGGCACCTGGCTGTAGCCGTCCAGGTAATATAAACGCAGGCCAGGGTATATGGTAAAGGGCAAACTGTAGTGGCTGTTGGCAGCTCTTTCCTTGGTTTTTACCCAGTTGACGCCACAGACATTTTCCCGGTTGAATACCAGTTTTTTCGCTCTTGGCAAGAGTGCCTCTCTAAACTCGATATTGAACTCGGTTAGCCCGGCTAACAATAGTTTAAGCGAGTCAGTGGTGATATTGAGGTGAGTGTTGAGTGCCAGATGCTCTATTTCCCTATAGTCGTCGGTTATCCATATCACCTGCTGTTTAGATAAAGCCGCACCAGGAGCGAAGAAGAGCATTAAGCTGGCGAGAAGCAAAAGAATTCGGCTAGCATAAAACATAAAAACTGCCTTATTCGAAATAGGGTGTTTTTAAAGTATTGCAGAGAAGCTTACCTTTTTATAGTCAAATGGCATTAGAAGAATTAAAAAGCGGATTCGGTTAAGATAACTTATTGGTTTTCTATCAAAGCCTGCTCCTGCCTATAGATAACAGGAGACCGGGTGTGGACTTGATCTAGTGTTACATTAAGTTAATTAATGCTCGATTACCCGTTTAAAGGGCGGTAATGAATTGAGCAACTCTTTGCCATATCGCTTATTTACCACGCGGCGATCGAGCAGGGTGATGGTGCCAGTGTCTTTTTCATTTCTTAGCAGTCGCCCGCTGGCCTGAACCAGCTTTTTTGAAGTTTCAGGTACGGAAATCGACATAAAGGGATTACCGCCTTTTGCCGTGACATATTCGGCCTGAGCTTCCTCTACCGGTGAGGTAGGCACGCTAAAGGGGAGCTTGGTGATAATAACATTGGTCAGGTATTTGCCCGGCAAGTCCAGCCCTTCGGAAAAACTCTGGGTACCGAAAATAATGCTGTCCTTGTCATTGTCGCAACGCTTTTTATGTGTGCTGATGATGTGCTGGCGGGATTGCTCCCCCTGCACCTGAATGCTGAGCTTGTTTTTTTCCCTGAGGGCACTGGCGACCTTTTCCATTTGCCAGTAGGACGAAAACAGCACCAGGCTGGCTCCCCCCTGTTCCAGCAGTTTTGGGATCTTGGTTATCAACTCATCGGTAAAATTGTCGTTGCTGGGCTCATATTGCATCTTGGGCACGACAAGGCGGGCGTTGTTCTGATAATCAAATGGCGAAGCCACCTGCTGGTACTGGGTACCGTCGTTTTGCTTCAAGCCCACCTGAAAACGGAAATGTTCAAAGGAATTTAATGCCATTATGGTGGCGGAGCAAAGAACCGCACCCTCGCACTTTGACCACAGCATGTCTTCCAGAGTAAAGCCGACTTCTATCGGGGAGGCGCAAATCAGATAATCCTGGCGCTTGCCGTCAAGCTTTTCCAGCCAGCGGGCCATGGGGGCACCTTTCTCGCTGTCGGTTTTGGCATACATTTGCCACAAAGCATTGAGGTTTTCCAGGCGCTGGATCATAAAACCTGACTCTGCCAGTAGCGGCTCCGCCAGGTACATCTGAGTGTCGCCATCCTTGACCGACTCCATCAGCATATTGTACAGCTTATTGATCTGTGCCAGGGCCTTCTTGCTTGCCTCGCTCAAGTCTTGTGCCCAGTTTTTCAGGGTTTTCGGGATAACGCCATTTTCAAATCGGTACTGGCCTTCGGTATGGAAATAAAGGCTCTGGTTGTTGTCGATAAAGCCGTAGACCTTTTCCAGATCGGCGAGTAAATCCTGGCAATCATCGGCGAGATTTAAGGACGGCGTAATAGCTCGTTGTGACTTGATAAGCTTGGCCATTTTATCACCGGTTTCCCTGAGTTTGCCTAGCCAGTCGATGGCGCCCTTGACGGTAACACTGGCGCTGGAATGGTCACGCGTTACCTTTGGCAGGTGGTGGGCCTCGTCTATTATGTAATAGCTATCCTCTGGTGCTGGCAGGATTTTTCCGCCGCCTAGCTCCAAATCGGCCAGTAGCAAGCTATGGTTAATCACCAGCACATCTGAGAGTTCTACTGTTTCCCTGGCCTTATGAAACGGGCAATGAGTATGCTCGCCTAAATGCCTTAAACAGCTGTGTTTGTCACTTTGTATTTGTTGCCAAACATGGGGGGCGACAGACTCTTTCCAGGAATCCAGGTCTCCTTGCCAGCTGCCGTCACTAAGTGCCTTATGCATATTATTAAGGGTTTTAACATCCTGGGCATTGGGTTTTTGCGCAAAGGTAAATCCCCTTTGCATGTCGTCATCGCTTGAGACTGCACCTGCAAGCTTTTGGCGGCAGACATACCTTTGCCTGCCTTTTACCAGGGTAAAGGAGAAGTCCAGCCCAGAGTGTTCTTTAAGAAAAGGCAGATCCTTGTCTACCAACTGCTCCTGTAATGCGACGGTAGCGGTAGAAATGCAGACTTTTTTAGAACGGGACAAAGCCAGTGGAATAGCGCCCAGGCTATAGGCCAGTGATTTACCCGTGCCGGTTCCGGCTTCAATGGCAATAAGCTTTCTGTCTTTGGTGTACTCCCCGGCCAGGGTTTTGGCAATTTCTGCTATCAGGAAGGTCTGTTGTTTACGGGGTGTAAAGTTGGGCAGGTTTTTGCCAATTTCCTTATAAGACTTGCGGATAACCTGCTTTATTTTTTCACTTAGCATGTGAGTTAGAGTTTCCTATAAACAACGAATGATTTACACTGCTGTATATATTAACAGTTTTTATTGCTGAATTAGAACGATTAATGCAGAACTTTATCGGGAATGGCTTTCTATTAACCCGTCAGTCGAAAGATGAACGCCATGGCATCCAACTAACTTTTTGGCTGAAAAGCGAACATGGACCGGTTAAGCTGGTGGTTGAAGACGAATTGGCGGTTTTTTTTATCGAAACGCCTTGTGCCGAAAAAGCTGGCAGGCTGTTAAGTGAAAATGGCATTGAAACCCAAAAGCAAAGGCCTTTGCAGCTAAAGACCTTTTCTCAGCAGGCAGTTACCGGATTTTATTTTCGTTATTTACGCGATTTTTATCTTGCCAGAGATGTGCTCAAGCGAAACAAGATTAAGTGTTATGAGGATGATTTCAGGCCCGACGATAGATACCTGATGGAAAGGTTTATTACCTCGGATATCGGCTTTATTGGTCATCAGCAAGCAAAACAAAGTTACCTTGAATTTAGCCAGGCCAAATGTAAAGCCATAAGCTGTCAAGTTGAGCTCTCGATGATTTCGCTTGATATCGAATGTTCATTTGATGGTGAGCTGTATTCCATTGGGATTTATGCCGAAGGCTTTCAAAGGGTGTTTATGATAGGGCCGGCACAGCCGTGTGAGCAGGCCTATATAGACTGGATAGCGGACGAAAAGGCTTTGTTAATTCGCTTTGTTTCCTGGCTGCAAGACTATGATCCCGATATTATCATTGGCTGGAATGTGGTGAATTTTGATATGAATTTACTGCAAAAACGCTGCGATTTTTATGGCATGGCATTTAGCATTGGCCGTGATTACAGCATCCCATACTGGCGAAAAAACAAGGTCAATGAACAGAGATTCCTGGAAATAGCCGGACGTGTGGTATTAGATGGCATAGATCTGTTAAAAACGGCCACCTACAATTTTCCCAGTTTTTCACTGGATAATGTTGCCAATAGCCTGCTGGGCATTGGCAAAAAAGTGGAGGATGTTGATAATCGCGTCAAAGAGATCACCGACAATTTTCATTATAACAAGCCGGCCCTGGCCGCCTATAACCTGGAAGATTGTCGCCTGGTCTGGCTGATATTTGAAAAGACTCAGCTGCTGGATTTTGCCATGTTAAGGGCCAAGCTGACGGGATTGTCCATAGATCGCATCGGTGGCTCGGTTGCCGCCTTTACCAATCTGTATTTGCCAAAACTGCACCGCAGCGGCTATGTCGCCCCTAATATGGGGGACGGCCATTCGGATCTGGTCTCTCCCGGGGGGTATGTGATGGACTCGGTGCCGGGCCTATATAACAATGTGCTGGTGCTGGATTTTAAAAGCCTGTATCCGAGTATTATTCGCACCTTTAATATAGATCCCATGGGGCTTATCGAGGGGTTACAAGCACAAGACTCGGCGGTGCCAGGCTTTGATGGTGCCTATTTTTCGCGGGATAGGCATTTTCTGCCCGGTATTATCGAGTCTCTATGGCAGGAAAGGGACAAGGCCAAACAGGACAAAAATGCTGCCTTGTCGCAGGCAATAAAAATCATCATGAATTCTTTTTATGGTGTGCTGGGTTCGACCGGCTGCCGCTTTTTCGATCCCAGGCTGTCGGGCTCTATTACCAAACGCGGCCATGAGATATTAAAAACCACCAAGTCCTGGATTGAGGACATGGGTTATAGGGTGATTTATGGCGATACCGACTCGATTTTTGTTTATGTGGGGGACGAACTTGCGGAACAAGAATGCCGTCAGGTGGGTAAGGAGCTGGAAGCCTATATCAATGACAAATGGACGCAACTGATTGCCAGGGAATACCAGTTAGCAAACCGGCTGGAAATTGAGTTTGAAACTCACTTTAGCAAGTTTTTAATGCCGACCATACGTGGCCTGGATGTTGGCACTAAAAAGCGTTATGCCGGCCTGGTCATGAAACAGGGCGAACAGCAACTGGTTTTTAAGGGACTGGAAAGCGTTCGTACCGACTGGACCCAACTGGCCAAGGATTTTCAGCATACCCTGTATCTTAAGGTATTTAATAAGGAGCCGGTCGCAGATTACATTTTGGACACGGTTAACAGAACATTGGCGGGAGAGTTTGATGATGCCTTGCTATATCGAAAACGCATCCGGCGTAAGTTAAAGGACTATGTCAAGAATGTACCGCCGCACGTAAAGGCAGCCCGCCATGCCGACGCCCTTAATGCCAGCATGGGCAAGCCGTTAAGGTATCAAAATCGTGGCTGGATAGAATACTATATGACATTAAATGGACCTCAGGCAAAGGAGCAGTTATCAGCCCCCCTGGACTATCAGCTTTATATCGATAGGCAACTGGCGGCGGTTGCCGATGCCATATTGCCCTTTATCAACACCAGCTTTGCCGAAATAACTGACGCCCAGCTCAACTTGTTTTCCTAACTTATGCTAAAAAAGTAGGTGCATGCAGTTAAAAACCAGGGTATAGATAGCTAATCATCAACGGTTTTAGATAAACGAGTGCCAAATAATCATGAAAAAAGATACCAAAATTGTTTCTGCCGGTCGTAAGTCAAAGTGGACGCGGGGGGTGGTTAATCCACCCGTTGAAAGGGCGTCGACCGTGGTTTTTGATTCGGTTAAGGAGATGAAACATGCCACGGCGAATAAGGCCAATAAGGTGCTTTTTTATGGTCGTCGAGGTACCTCGACCTCTTTTGCTTTTTCTGATGCCATGACTGAGCTGGAAGGAGGCGCGGGCTGCGCGTTATACCCGTCAGGAACTGCCGCAATAACCAATGCCATCTTGTCTTTTATTAAAACCGGTGATCATATCCTGATGGTGGATACCGCCTATGAGCCGACTCGGGATTTTTGCGATAAAATGCTGGTCAACCTAGGCGTTGAAACCACTTATTATGATCCCATGGTGGGACGGGATATCGAGAAGCTGATCCGCCCTAATACCAGAATCATCTTTTTGGAATCCCCAGGTTCCTTAACCATGGAGGTACAGGATGTACCTGGCATCGCCGAAGTGGCGCATCAACACGGCTGTATCGTTATGCTGGATAATACCTGGGCCTCGCCGATTAATTTCCAACCCTTTGAACATGGTGTCGACATTTCCATCCAGGCGGCCACCAAGTATGTGGTAGGGCATTCGGACGTTATGCTGGGCACGGCCACGGCAACCCAAGCTTACTGGCCTCAGCTGAGGGAAAACAGTTACCTGATGGGGCAATGTACCTCTCCAGATGATTTATACCTGGCGATGCGCGGCATACGCACGCTGGGAGTGCGGATGAAGCAGCATCAGGAAAATGCCCTTAAGGTAGCAAACTGGCTGGCAGAAAGGGAAGAAGTAGAGACAATTTTACATCCGGCTTTTGCCTCCTGTCCTGGTAATGAATTTTTCCTGCGAGATTTTACCGGCTCCAATGGACTGTTTTCCTTTGTCTTAAACCGAGGCAACCAGCAGGCACTTACCGAGCTGCTGGACGGTATGGAACATTTCAAGATGGGCTATTCCTGGGGCGGATATGAAAGCTTGATCCTTGGCGTTTCAAGCCTGGCATCGATGCGTACCGCCACGACATGGCCATATCAATATCCCTTAGTCCGTTTGCATATTGGACTGGAAGATGTGGATGATTTAATCGAAGACCTGGAAAAAGGCTTTGAACGGCTAAACGCCGCATTGTAAGTTTTAAGAAAGAAAAAAGGCCGGTTATTATTAACCGGCCTTTTTCTTGTTCATTAAAAGCTATTTTTACTGTTTACCTAATAACTTAAAGATTTTTTTGGCTATCTGGGTATTGTCTTGATGGCCGCTAAATAGCTCTTTGCCAGCCCCCAAGGCAAACACCTGTACATCGATACCCGTATGGCCTCTGGTTGTCCAGCCAGTGGTGGTTCTAGTATCAATTATTTTGTTAACGCCCTTGTGCATAAACTCGTAAAGGCTAGGCTGCCACTGTTTTTCCTGCTCTTCCTTGCTTAATGCTTGGTACTCTGCCAGTTTCTTTTGTCCTTGTTTTTTCGCCTGTTCCAACAAGGCAACTTCTTTTTCGGTAAGTGTAAAATTGAACAGGTTTTGTGCTTTTTCTTTAGAAATGCCGTTATCTACCAGGCTCTTGGCGATGGTTTCAGGTGAGACTTTTAAATTATGTAGTATTTCAGGGTGCCATTGATATTTATTCTCAGCTCCTAAGCTCAGTCCACCCGTACTGTGATCTGCCGTTAAGACGACCAGGGTGTCGGGGTGAGTCTTAACATAGGTTTCCAGGTATTCCAGGGTTTTTGCCAGATCATCCATTTCGGCCATGGCCGAAGCGATATCATTGCCATGACCGGCCCAGTCCACCTGACTGGCTTCAATAAGCATAAAATAACCTTGAACATTGGCCAAATGCTCGGTAGCGGCCTTGGTTAGACGCGACAGGCGATGGCTATCCTTATCGTCCAGTGCCCAAGGCAAGCCTTGATCACCAAACAGGCCCAATACCGGCTTATCTTTTGGCAAATCAGCTAAGCTATCGTAGTTGTCTATGTAATGAAAACCCGATTGCTTAAATTCATTGACCAGATTTCTGTCTTCACGAATAAAGTACTCCCAACCGCCGCCAAGCATGATATCGACCTTAATATCGTCATCGATATAACTGTCGGCTATTTCATTGTAATTGCGGCGGCTTTCATTATGTGCAAGATAGGATGCCGGGGTGGCATGGTTAACTTGTGACGTCACTACAATGCCGGTTTTTTTGCCATTGTCTTTTGCCCACTCTAAAACGGTTTCCAGCGGCTGTTTATGATTATCGACCGCGATAGCGCCGTTATAGGTTTTTATCCCGGTTGACAGGGCAGTAGCACCTGCAGCCGAGTCCGTTACCGCTCCGGGTTTATCAGAAGGATAGGTGCTGGCCATGCCGACCAGATGGCGATCGAATACCGTTTCTTCAACTATTTTAGTGTTCGGGTCGTCCATATAGTAGCGGTAGCCGGTAGTATACGCAGGCCCCATGCCGTCGCCCACTATCATGATGATATTTTTAGGGGCAGGGGCATTTATTTGTGAAGTTTTTAGGGTACTACTGCAAGATACCGTCAGGGCACTTAACAATGCGATTGATAATAGTTTTTTCATAACTTTCCTGCAGGGTTACTTATTATTGGTTTTATCGTTCGTTAGTTTAAGATCCACCCAAACCAAGCGGTGATCTGAAGATGCCTGCCTGTCTTTGATCAGGCGGAAACTTTCTTCGGTCTCCAGCGGCCAAAAAACACCCGCATCTTTTATCTGCCAGCCAGCGCTTGACGGCAACACATAATCTGCTCTCATGCGCCAATAGGCGGTGTGATAAGCGCTATTGGGGTTGTCTATGCTATTTGCCTTGGCGCCGAGACTTTTAGGCATGGGGTCTTGAACCTTATCAGAGCTTAACAGGGCGGAAATGCCCTCATTGATGGCATCACCTTCAACGGCGGAGGCATTTTGGTCTCCAAGGATGGCGAAGCGGCTATTTGTCGCCAGGCCCCCTCTGTTTCCCTTATCATCATAAATATAGCTATTGTCGGCCTCGCCAATGTAGTCCAGCCAGAAACGGATTTCATCATGGTTACGCCTTCCGTTTCTGTCCTCTGGCCCGTCAAAAACTGGTGGAGTAGGGTGGCTGGCCAATACATGTATGGTTTGATCACCAACTTTAACTGGAATATCCCAGTGCGACTTGGAAGATAGTCTTAGTTCATTCCAGGCCTGCTTACTATAATAAGCCGTGTTTGTTTCTGGATTTACAGGGGCTAGCGCACCCGGCATATCTTTCCATTTAAAATGCTGAAAAGTTCGAATACCTTGCTCATCAATGGGAAATTTGGACAGTAAGGCCATGGCAAAGTGACCGGGAAAATGGCCGAACCCATGGGTATCAGCTGGAATATCGTCCGACTTTCCATTGCCATTGAGATCCACCTGGCTTTTTACACCGGTATTTACCGGACCCTGATAGAAGTAGGGATAATCTACGCCTTGTTGATTATTCTGCCCCTTTGCCAGGTAGCTTTCGATAAAGCGCTTAAGGTCCTTATGACTGTCGTCATTTCGGTCAAACTCGTTTAACAGAATAATATCCGGATTGGTTGTTTGGATGATCTCGGCAATGTTTTTGATCTGTTGGTGATTGTCAGCCAGCGCCCTGGCCAATTCGTCTCCTTGTGCCAGGGTTTTTCTTTCCTTATCGTAGGCAAGGTAATTTAATGCCTCCATGCTGACATTGAAAGTTGCGATGCGAACTTGTGACACGGGCTTTGCCATAATACCTGTTGAAATTAAACAGCCTGCCAGCAATGCGGCCAGTTTGAGTTTTTCCAAAATTGCCCCTTATTTTAAACCACAACCGCGAAGAATAATATCGGTCAGAAACTTGGTGACGGCTTCTACATCATCTTCTTCGTAATCTGCCCGGTTCATTATGGTCAGTATTTGTGTTTCAAAATCGGCATAGTGCTGGGTGGAAGACCAGATCAGGAAAATCAGATGCACAGGATCGACGTCAGCCATTTCACCCTTGTCAATCCAGTGTTGAAACAACTTGGCCTTGGCACGTACCCATTGCCTGAGATAGGTGCGGGCAAACTCTTTTAAATGCTGCGCCCCTTGAATGATCTCCATGGCATATATCTTTGACGATCCAGGGTGGTTAAAAGACATTTGTACCTTAGCGGCAATAAATTTCTCTATCGCTACCTTGGGTCCTTCGGCCGGATTTATATCGCCAATGCCTTGATCCCACATATCCAGTGTTCTTTCCAGCACAGCTTGGTATATGTTTTCTTTATTCTTGAAGTAATACAGTATGTTGGCTTTAGGCAGGCCTGCACGATCGGCAATTGATTGCACAGTGGCACCTTTATAGCCTTGCAAGATAAACTCTTGTTGAGCGGCATCTAATATTTTTAGTTGACTTTGAGCTCTTATTTTTCCCTGCTTATTAGCTTGTTTGCTATCAGTCATGCAGTATAAACCTGTTGTATTTCATTATTATGGAGCGACTTTTTACCAGCGAACCAGCTGGAAGTCACTATTTTATATTAGCGCTTATCCTAACCACCAGGTCAAAAAAAGCACTTTTACCTTTTGGTTTGCTTATGTCTTTTTGTTATTCAATTTGGCGTTAAAGAATACAATTAATAAATAGAATATATATAAATAAACCAGGTTAACAGTAAAATCTATCTATTATCCGAGATATATGAAAGAAACTTGTGTTTTTTAACTTTTGAATAGGGGTGAGTTGTTGTGTATGTGCAGGTGGTATGAAAATCTATATATTGCCAAGAGTAATAAAAATAGGCGGTATATAGCTTAGCGTTATGTAGCTGACCATATGGACAGGAATGTATTTTGTTAAAAAGTGTCTGGTTGTTTTATCGGCAAAAAAAATTATTAAAAAAAATAATGAAGATAAAATTTCGTGATAGTGAAAAATGTTATGAACCTAAGGCGTTGTAAAATAAGAGATATAATTTGTTTGGTTTGATTGTGATGTAATTTTGTATAGAGAGGGATAATTATTAATTTCACTAATTCTGAAAAAATGTAATGAAATTGTAAAAAATCTCTGGTCTAATTTCATCCGTAAAAGTCTTTTTGAATGCACAAGTGAATTTTTTATGAATTTTACTTGTGCAAAATAAAATAACAAAAAAACACCGGGGAAAATAAGATGAAAACTCATCGTCTCTCACGCATCACAGGCGCCTTAGTTGTTGCGCTTGGCTTGTCGACTTCAGCATTGGCAAATGTGACTACCTCTGCAATCAAAGGGCAGATTGTAGGGCCACAGGGTAATCCAGCTGCTGGAACTTTAGTTACCATAGTGCATGTTCCGTCAGGTACTACTAAGACAGCAACGGTTAATGAAGCTGGCTTGTTTACCGCTAAGGGCTTGCGTGTTGGTGGGCCTTATCGCGTTGTTGTTGATTCTGACAAGTTTGAAGATCAAGAGCTTAAAGATATCTACCTGACACTGGGCGATACTTATCCTTTAAATGTCGCACTGGAAGCACAGCAAAACGTTGAAACTATCGTCGTTACTGGTCGTGCCATTAGTGCCTATTCGGGCGGTACGGGTCCTGCCGCTAACTTTAGCGCAGAAGACTTGGCCAATGCACCTGCGATTAATCGTGATATCAAGGATATCGTGCGTATCGATCCGCGTATCTATATCGATGAAAGTCGTAGCGATGCCATCCAATGTGGTGGCGGTAGCCCGCGCTTTAATAGCCTGACGGTTGACGGCGTTCGCATGAATGACAGTTTTGGTCTTAACGACAATGGCTATCCGACGACACGCATACCCTTTTCTTATGACTCTATCGAGCAAGTCGCTGTAGAGCTTGCTCCTTTTGATGTTAAGTATGGTGGTTTTACTGCCTGTAATGTTAACGCGGTAACTAAGTCTGGCGGTAATGAAATTCACGGTGGCTTTTTCTACGATTACACTAACGACTCCATGAAAGGCGACAGTGTTGAGGGTGAACCAGCGGTAACGGGTGACTTTACTGAAAAACGCTATGGCTTTAATGTTGGCCTGCCGCTTATCGAAGATAAGTTATTCCTTTTCACTTCCTATGAGAAGCTTGAAGGTGCACAACTATACGAATACTCTCCGCTTGCTCGAGGACAAGTTACCCAGGCAGATATCGATCGCGTTCAGCAAATTACCCGCGATGTCTATGGCTACGAGGCTGGTGGTACACCAGGCAGCCAACCTGTCGAAGATGAAAAAGTATTGATTAAACTAGACTGGAACATCAATGACTATCATCGTGCCAGCCTGATTTATAACTACAATGATGGCTTTAAACTGAGCCAATCTGATGATTGGGCGGTTACTCTTGATAGCCACTTCTATGAGAAGGGTGCCAAGCTAAATTCTATCGTAGGTTCATTATACTCAGATTGGACGGATAACTTTTCTACCGAAGTGCGTATCGGTAAAACCTCATTGGATGACAGACAAAACTCTTTGGATGCCGCCAGTGGTTTTGGTGAAGTACAAATCAGACACAATGGTACGGTTATCTTTTTAGGTCCGGATGATTCTCGCCAGTCCAATGAAATGAACTGGGATACCGAAACCTTTAAGCTTGCCGGTAGTTATTACCTGGATGAACATACCATCACCGCCGGTTATGAATATGAAAAAGTTACCGCCTTTAACCTCTTTATGCAGCACACAGAAGGCGAGTTCCGTTTCAACTCTATCGATGATTATGAAGCAGGATTAGCTGACCGCGTATATTACAATAACTCGGCCGGTACTAACGTGCCTAGTGATGCCAGCCAGGAATTCTCGTTCGCCCAGCATACCTTCTATGTTCAAGACGAATACGAGTTTACCGATATCGATATGACGTTAATGTTTGGTGTTCGCTACGATTATTATTCCAGTGACGATCATCCGCGTTTTAATGCCAATTTCTACGAGCGCTATGGCTTTGCCAATACCGCTAATATGGATGGCAAGGACTTAGTGCAACCTCGTGTTGGCTTCAACTGGGCGGTAGATGAGCAATTGGAAGTACGCGGTGGCTTTGGCCTGTACTCAGGTGGTAATCCAAACGTTTGGATATCTAATGCCTATTCAAATGACGGTATTGTTCAGGTCGGCCTTCGGGAAAGTGGCGTAGATTTGTTTAACACGCCAATGACGGGTGATGGCCGTCCTGGCTATGAAATTCCACAGTCCATGTATGATGAGATCCAAAACCTGCCAATTGGTGGTGGTGACGGTTCAGTAAATGCCATAGATCCTAATTTTGAAATCCCATCTGAGTGGAAATACTCGCTTGGTTTAACCTATACCACGGAAGATGACTATGTGATTGCAGCAGATATATTGCATAATCAAAAGCAAGATTCTGCCACCATCACAGATGCAGGTATTCAATACACGGGTGAAACCACATTTGATGGTCGCCCAACCTATGAGCGAGTTGCAGGCCGTTCAAGCGAATTTGTCTTAACCAATAGTGACAGAGACGGTAAATCGACGATTATCTCATTTGCCTTAAGCAAAGAATTTGATTTTGGTCTGAACGCAACATTCTCTTATGCTTACACTAACTCAGAAGATGCCAACCCTATGACCAGTGCCGTTGCCGGTTCTAACTATAGTAACCTGGCAACAACGGATGCACTTAATCCTGCGATTGCTACTTCAAATTATGAAGTGCCGCACAGGTTTACCCTTAATTTAAGCTACGCTACGCAAATCTTTGAAGGTTTAGATACGCGCTTTAGTATTTTTGCTCAGGCGAGCGAAGGCCAGCCATACTCCTATACCTTCTATCGTTCAGATAGAGAGTTTGGTGATAGAAGTTGGAACAGTCAAGGTCGTCAATTGTTGTATATACCAACGCTTGATGATCCAAACGTGGTTTATGGTGATGACTTTGATAAGGCAGCATTCGATGCCTTTATAGAGTCTGAAGGCCTAACACGGGGTGAGATCACCAAACGTAATGCGCAAAATGCGGACTGGTGGGTGACAGTTGACCTGAAAATCAATCAGGAAATTCCGGGTCTTTACGAAGGACACAAGGGTAATGCGTTTTTCGTAGTGAAAAACTTTACCAATATGTTAAATGACGACTGGGGCGTATTAAAGCAAGGAACATTTGTTGGCAACCGCATGGTCGGTATGTCTATCGAAGATGGTAAGTATGTCTATGAGTCGTTCCAGGCTGCAAATGCTGAACAAGAGTTTTATACCGACGCTTCTCTATGGGAAGTACGTGTTGGTGTAAGCTACGAATTCTAATTTGCTCCTCTGGCAAACTAGATTAGGGGTTGTGCATTGTTGTACAGCCCCTTTTTTTCGCCTAGATTCTTTAAATAAAGGCTTTGTCTTAACTGGGAATACTGATAGGATATCAATAAAGTTGACCATATGGTCAGAATAGGTTGTAAAGGTACTAATGTTAAAAGGTATTAGTGTTAAAGGTATTTTATGTCCGATCACAATATTAATTGGCAAGTCCTGATAGAAGCTGCCAAAAAAGCCTCAGATAATGCTTATGCGCCATACAGTAAGTTTTATGTTGGAGCCGCTGCTCTTACCGAACAAGGTAATATTGTTAGCGGTTGTAATGTAGAAAATGCCTCCTATGGATTGACCATGTGTGCGGAGCGCAATTGTCTGGCTCATGGCGTTAGCCGAGGAGAACAGTCATTTCGTGCCATAGTTATTTACACCGAGCAGGAAACACTTACCCCGCCATGTGGCGCTTGTCGTCAAGTAATTGCCGAGTTTATGTCGGCCGGTTCGCCCGTGATGGCGGTAAATCACTTGGATAAGCAAAAACTCTGGTCGGTTAATGAGCTTCTTCCGGATGCCTTTATGCCACAAAACTTAACCGAAAGCTCAGATAGCAAGGATAGAAATTAGATGTACTTACCTCAGGAAATAATACGTAGAAAGCGTGACGGCCTGGTCTTAAACCAGGGTGAAATTCAAAGTTTTGTTAATGGCCTAGTCAGTGGTGATTTTAATGATGCACAGGTGGGCTCCATGGCGATGGCGATTTTTCAACAAGGGATGTCAACGGAAGAAATCGTTTCCTTAACCATGGCCATGATGCAATCGGGTGATGTGCTGTCATGGCCAGAATTGGATGGCCCCATAGTGGATAAGCACTCTACCGGCGGTGTTGGTGATAAGGTCAGCTTTATGCTTGCCGCCATTGTTGCTGCCTGTGGTGCCTATGTGCCCATGGTCTCGGGAAGAGGGCTTGGACATACCGGGGGAACGGCGGATAAGCTGGAAAGCATAGAAGGCTTTAATGTTCAGCCGTCAAACGCCGAGTTTAAGCGCATAGTAAAAGACTTGGGTGTTGCCATCATTTCCCAAACCAGCAATATAGCGCCGGCGGATAAAAGGTTATATGCCATTCGAGATGTCACGGCCGCAGTAGAGTCCATTCCCTTGATTACGGCTTCCATACTGTCGAAAAAGCTGGCAGCCGGTTTAGATGCCCTGGTGATGGATGTTAAGGTGGGTAATGGCGCCATGATGCAAAATATTGAGCAGGCAAGCGCGTTAGCCAACAGCATAGTGCAGGTGGCAAATGGTGCGGGTGTAAAAACCCAGGCGATTATTACCGACATGAACCAGGTGCTGGGCACAAGTGCCGGTAACGCGCTGGAAATGTATGAAACGGTAAAATACCTGACCGGTAAGCAGAGGGAGCCCAGGCTGCATCAAGTGGTTGTTGCTTTGGCAAAAATGATGTTAATCAATACCGGGATTGCAGAAAATGACGAAGTGGCGGGGATCAAGGTTGACCAGGCGTTAGCAAGTGGTAAGGCTGCCGAGGTGTTTGGCAAAATGATCCATGTGCTTGGTGGCCCGGCAGACTTTATTGAGCAACCTTGGCAGTCGATGACAAAGGCAAATGTTATTACTGAAGTCGTTGCCCCTAAACACGGCTATATCAGTGACATGCAAACCCGTGATATCGGCATGGCGATCGTTGAATTGGGCGGCGGACGCTTGGCCAATGATCAAAAGATAGATCACAGTGTTGGCTTTGATCGTATTTTACCCGTTGGCACCTTGGTTAATCGCGGAGATGTTGTCGCCAGGCTTCATGCCAATTGCCCTGACTCGGCGAAGCAGGCGGCGAAACAATACCTAAGTGCCTTGTCTATTGAAGAGCTTGAGCCTAAAGCAACGCCTGTTATTTATCAGACGCTAGATGCCCAATCTCATTAGGCATCAGATAAAAATCTCATCTTAATGATTAAGGGTGCCGAAAATTTTGTCACCCGCATCGCCCAAACCTGGCAGAATATAGCCCTTGTCATTAAGCTTGTCATCTATGGCGCCCAGATATAAATCAACATCCGGATGCGCCGTTGTTAAAATGTCTATGCCTTCCGGCGCGGCCACTAAAAACAAGGCGATGATTTTTTTGCAGCCTGAAGCTTTTAACAGATCTATGGTCGCTTTTGCCGTACCGCCAGTGGCCAGCATAGGATCGATGACAATGGCGGTTCGTTCACTGACATCTGAAATAATGTTTTCATAGTAGCTTTCCGGCTCTAAGGTTTCTTCATTTCTCCTCAGGCCGACAACACTGATCTTGGCACAAGGAAGCATGGATAAGGCACCGTCCAACATGCCTAAACCGGCCCTTAAAATCGGCACCAGCGTTGGCTGTTTTTCTGCCAGCATAGGGGTTGAAATAGTGCCTGACCAGCAAGTCAGCGGCTTGTCCTGCAGGGATAACTTGGTGCTTGCTTCTATGGTTAAAATACTGGCGATTTCGTTGGCCAGTTCGCGAAATGCTTTTACGGAAATATTATTGTCTCTAAGAAGACTGATTTTGTGTTTTACCAATGGGTGTTCACTAGCATAGATTGCCATTGTAAATCCTTTGTTTTAAGGTCGCAAAATGCGGTTATTAGCGTTTATTTGACACAATTTAGCTTAGGAAATTTTAACTAGTATTTCCAAACCTGCTCTTTAAAATGAGCACGGCAAAGGGACTCGTATCTTTCATTGCCACCCACTTCTACCTGTTCACCACCGGTTACGGCATTGCCGCTTTCATCCATCCTGATAACAAAACCAGCCTTTCTGCCGCAATGGCAAATGGTTTTAAGTTCCACCAATTTGTCGGCCCAGGCGAGCAGGGCGGCACTTCCGGAGAAGGTCTTACCCAGAAAGTCGGTTCTGATGCCATAGGCCAGTACCGGAATATTGAGCAGGTCAACGATATCGGTCAATTGTTTAACCTGATTTTCCGTTAAAAACTGGGCTTCATCGATAAGCACGCAGTCAATGCCTTGCTTTTGCCTGTGCTCATTGATTTCATAATAGATATCAGAGTTTTCATCAAACAGCTTGGCATCGGCGTCAATGCCCAATCTTGAGGTCACTTTACCTTCGGCAAACCTGTCATCTATCTTGGCTGTGTATATCACCGTATTTAGTCCGCGTTCCCGGTAGTTATAGGAAGACTGGAGCAAATGCGTGGACTTGCCAGCGTTCATGGAAGAGTAGTAAAAGTAAAGTTGTGCCATAAGTTAAGCTGTTATTCTAGGTTTGGTTATAAAAAATCGCCCTAGAGGCTGTTTATCTTTCGCTATTAATTTTTGTTCGAGATAAAAGCGTTTTAGTCGCGGCGAGCAGTGTGTAGCCTAGTCATTCTAAGCAAATACTGCTCAACAAAGAATAAAACGCTTTTAGCCGAACCTTTTAGGCAGCGTTTGTTGGCTATTTCTACGGCGTTATCGCCTTTTTATGTAGAATAACTACACGACAAAGGCTCTGCCTTGTATAAATGGCCAACAAACGGCTGCAAAAACAATCTCGAAAGATAAACAGCCTCTAGCTAAAAACAGCTAAGGCGATGGTTTTTTAAGTGATCAGGCCCCGTAAGGTACCCAGATATTTTTTATCTCTACGGCGTGACGCAGAAATAAATCACTGTCAATTTGACTATCATCATACCAGTCATAAAACTTGCCGTGATTTACCCAGGTTCGTTTCATGGTGGCGGCGGATTCAAATTCAACCAGTTTACTGCCGTTTTCATCGCCCCAGTACCAGAAACCGTCGATATCATAATGTTTGGACAGGGTGTTCGTTAGCGTATCCCTGTTACCCGTGATGATATTGATCACCCCGCCTGGCAGATCGGAAGTGTTTAACACCTGGTAGAAATCGGTGGCCAGCAGGGCAGTTTGTTCAGATGGCACAAATATTACCCGGTTCCCCATGGCGATGGCCGGCATTATCGTGGAAATCATGCCCAGAAAGCCTGCCTCTTCCGGCGCAACTATGGCAATGTTACCCAGCGCTTCCTTCATGGCCAGGGTCACTATGCGTTGCGGTGGCGAATGGATCTGTCCGTCATATTTGTCGGCCCAGGCGGCGGCCGAGAATATTCGACTAATGGCCAGCTCAACTTCCTGTTTTGCATCACTCGCTGTTTTACCTGTTAGCTGGGAGATGCGCCTGGCAAACTCTTCCGCCCTTGCTTCCAGGTTTTCGGCGATAAAATAGAGTACCTGGGCACGATTGTGCGCCGTGGTATTGGTCCAGCCCGTTGCCTTATTGGCGGCTTCTACTGCGTTGCGTATGTCCTTGCGGCTACCGTCCGGGAGTTCGGCGATTTGAGTGCCTTTAGCATCAAACACAGGAATACTATAACCACTATCCGGGCGAACCTGCTTGCCACCAATATAGAGTTTGGCGGTTTTGTCTATGCCGCTGGTTTCATTGATTGCTTTGGCAGGTTTTGCTGCCGATTTCTTGCTAGGCTCTTTTCTTGCCAGCTTAACTAACCATGATTCCTGGATATACTCATACAGGCCTTCCTTGCCACCTTCGCGGCCGAAACCCGACTCACGATAGCCGCCAAAACCGGACGAGGCGTCGAACAGATTCGTGCTATTCACCCAGACAGAGCCAGCCTTAACCTTAGGCGCAACATCCAGAGCAAGATTAATGTTTTCTGACCAGATACTGGCCGCCAGGCCGTAACGACTGTTGTTGGCGATTTGTACCGCTTCGGTTGGTGTTCTAAAGGTCATGGCAACCAAGACCGGGCCAAAAATCTCCTGCTGTGCCAGGGTGGCGGCAGGCTCGACATCGGTCAGCAGTGTTGGCGGATAGAAACAGCCGTTATCTGGCAGGTTACAATCTGGCTGATATATTTCAGCGCCTTCTTCAAGGCCAAGAGTCACCATGCGCTTAATGGTTTCCAATTGAGTCTTATCTACCACGGCGCCAATATCTATGCTTTTATCCAGCGAGTCACCAACTACCAGTTTTTCCATGCGTTGCTTGATCTTGGCGGTAAGTTTTTCCGCGACAGATTCCTGCATTAACAGGCGGGAACCGGCACAGCACACTTGACCCTGGTTGAACCAGATGGCATCCACCAGGCCTTCAACCACGCTATCAAGATCGGCATCTTCGAATACGATAAAGGCAGACTTACCGCCCAGCTCCAATGACAGCTTTTTACCCGTGCCTGCGGTAGCCTGGCGGATGATCTTGCCCACTTCGGTAGAGCCGGTGAAGGCAATTTTTGCTATGTCCTGGTGCTCAACTATGGCTTGTCCGGCTTTAGCATCTCCAAGTACCAGGTTAAATACGCCAGGTGGCAGGTTAACTTCCTGGCAAATCTGGGCAAAGAGTACGGCGGTGGCAGAGGTAAACTCGGCCGGCTTTAAGACAACGGTATTACCCATGGCAAGGGCAGGAGCCACTTTCCAGGCCAGCATCAGCAGCGGGAAGTTCCAGGGAATGATCTGGCCGACCACACCCAGTGCCTGGTAGCCTGGCAGTTCCTTATCCATGATTTGTGCCCAGCCGGCATGATGATAAAAATGACGGGCCACCAAGGGAATATCTATGTCGCGTGACTCGCGAATTGGTTTTCCGTTGTCCAGGGTTTCCAGCACGGCAAATAAACGGCTGTGCTTTTGAATCTGCCTGGCGATGGCATAGAGGTATTTGGCTCTTTGATGACCGCCTATTTTGGCCCAGCTTTTTTGCGCCTTTGCCGCCGCCTTTACCGCAGCATCGACATCAGAGGCGTTTCCGTCAGCAACCTGGGCTAACTCTTCCAAATTGGCAGGGTTAGTCGAGCTGAAATACTCATTACTGCTTGGCTGTTGCCAGCTGCCGTTAATAAAGTGATCAAAGGTATGATTTTGTTTGCTTAACCACTCTTTGGCCACTGTTGTACTTTCTGAAGCCGGACCGTATTCCATACTAGTAAATATCTCTTTGATTGACATAATGAATTTCTCCTGAAAAAGGTGGTTAACTGATTGCGTGTCGGAAATTGGCTGAATAACTGCCGGTCACATAGTGCTCCAGCTGTCGTTCGATATCTCCGAGCAGGCTGCTCGCACCAAACCTGAACAGGTGTGGCTGTAACCAGTCATTGCCCAGTTCTTCTTTCATTAAGATCATATATTCAATGGCCTGTTTGGCGGTTTGAATGCCGCCGGCAGGCTTATAGCCTACCTTGATGCCGGTCAGCTCAAAATAGTCCCTAATGGCCCTGACCATGACCAGGCTTACGGGTAGGGTGGCATTAACCGGCTCTTTCCCTGTGCTGGTCTTGATAAAGTCGGCGCCCGCCATCATGCACACCCAGCTTGCCTTGGCAACATTGGTTAAGGTCGCCAGCTCGCCGGTCGCTAGAATGGTCTTGACATGGGCATAGCCACAGGCATGGCGAAATGCTTTAACTTCATCGTAAATGGCCTGCCAGTCGCCGGTCAATACTTTTTCCCGGCTGATCACTATATCGATTTCGGTGGCGCCGTCGGCAACCGAGGCTTCAATTTCTGCTAATTTAATTGGCAGGGGAGACTGGCCGGCGGGAAAGCCGGTAGAGACAGCCGCGACCGGAATAGAACTGCCTTTAAGGGATTTTACGGCCGTATCTATCATATTGTGATAAACACAAACGGCGCCTGTGGTAAGCTTTAATTCTTCAACCCCTAGTGCTTCTAAAAGATCTCTACGCACAGGCTGTTTGGCCTTTTGGCAAAGTCTGCGCACCTTGCCTGGCGTGTCATCACCCGACAGGGTTGTTAAGTCGATAAAGCTAATGGCTTTTAGCAACCAGGCCGCTTGATATTCCTTTTTAACCGTACGGCGTTTACCCAGGGTCGCCGCACGGCGTTCAACGGCGCTTCTGTTGATACTAATGCCGTTAATAAAACCTAAATCCAGCTCCATGCCTGGATTTCGTTGCTCATGATGTTCTTGGTTACTATCTTGTGCGCTTTGCTGTTTTTTCTCGCTCATAAAGCACCTAAATTTAAATGTAGTCAATAAAAATGCTATCAGTTCTACAATCTCGACCTAGCATGCCAAGCCTATAGCTGATACCGGTTAACGTTAACTGCAATTTAATTTTTCTATCTACATAACAAGAAACCAATTTTATTCACCTTATTTGTCACAAGGGAACAGTGCGTTAAGTTAAAAAAATATGCCATTAAATGGCGTTTTTACAATCCAATAAATACTCCGGCTATTGCGGCGCTCATCAAGTTTGCCAGGGTTGCAGCAAACATGGCCCGCATACCAAGACGCGCGATATCATGGCGCCTGTTTGGCGCCATGGAGCCTATACCGCCGAGTAAAATAGCAATAGAGGATAAATTGGCAAAACCACACAAGGCAAAGGTAACTATAGCCTGTGTCGAAGGCGTTAAACTATCTTTGACTTCAACAAAATTAACATAGGCGAAAAACTCGTTAACGACGATTTTTTGCCCGATAAAACTACCCGCCTGCAACATTTCTTCAAAGGGGACACCAATAATAAAAGCGAATGGTGCAAATAGGTAACCCAGTATCCATTCTATGGTGACGCCTTCAAATCCAAACAGGGCAGCGGTGCCGCTAACCAGCATGTTTAGCAGGGCTATAAGGGCGATAAAGGCCAACAGCATGGCGCCAACATTAACTGCCAGTTTCAGGCCAGAGGCGGCACCGGCCGCTGCAGCATCGATAACATTGGTGGGCTTGTCGTCTTCCTCTTCCTGAACAACGGCTTCTTTAGTCACTTTTTCCGGTTCAATTTCTGGCACCATGATTTTGGCCATCAACAGGCCACCGGGAGCCGCCATAAAAGACGCCGCGATCAAATACTTTAATTCAACCCCCAGGCCTGCATAGCCGGCAAGAATCGAACCTGCAACCGAGGCAAGGCCGCCTACCATAATGGCAAAGAGTTCAGATTGGCTCATTTTGGCTATATAAGGCCTGACGACCAGAGGCGCTTCCGTTTGACCGACAAAGATATTGGCGGTAGCGGAAAGTGATTCGGGTTTGCTGGTCTTAAGGAGTTTTTGCAAGCCGCCACCTATGATCCTTACCACCCACTGCATGATGCCCAGGTAGTAGAGTACTGCGATCAATGAAGAGAAGAAGATGATAACGGGGAGCACACGCACGGCGAAGACAAAGCCGACTCCATTTTCAAACATGGCATCTGTGCCTAGGCCGCCGAATAGAAATTCGATTCCCACTTTGGCGCTGTCGATTACCCCTTGAACACCGTTGGAGATTGAGGCAAGAACGTCTTTACCAAAGGGAATATATAAGACAAAGGCGCCAAGCAGCATTTGCAGGGTAAAGGCAAAACCCACGGTACGCCAGTTGATGGCTTTACGGTTCGTTGATAAAAAGAAGGCGACGCCCAGCAGAGCGATAATACCAAATATGCCGCGTAGCGCGTTTAATTCCATAAAGACCTCATAATTATTGTTTTTATTGGCTTAGCTGACGAATTTTTGCTTTTAATACCTCAATGGCCATCCGGTTCTTGCCGCCACGAGTGATGACTATATCGGCCCATTGCTTCGAAGGCTCAATGTATTGGTGGTACATGGGGCGCACAGTTTCCAGGTATTGGCTGGTAACAGAGTCAATGCTTCGCTCTCTTTCTACCGTATCTCTCTGGATGCGCCTAATTAAGCAGATATCCAGCGGTGTATCCATATAAACCTTGATATCAAAGCTCTCTCTCAGCTCTGGATGAGACAAAAGCAAGATACCCTCAACCAGGATGATTTTTGTTGGCTCAAGTATAACGGTTTTATCTGTTCGAGTGTGAGTCTTATAACAATAAACCGGACTTGCCACTTGCTTACCTTGCACCAGCTCCTGGATTTGTTGGCGCATCAGGCTATGTTCAAATGCCTTAGGGTGATCGTAATTGGTTTTTACCCTGTCTGCCATGGATAAATGATCCTGGGCATGATAATAGGCATCTTCTTTAACAATCGAAATGCTTTGTTCGCCAAGCTCAGGCAATAGCTCATCATAAATAGTTTGTGCAAATAGAGATTTTCCCGATGCCGAGGCACCAGCAATAGCAATCACTGTGGTTTTGTTCGCTTGCAACACGTTTGCCTTTGTTAATGTCTTTTATTAAATGAAAATAGTGTTTTATCTACTATAATAATTTCGTTATTGGTTAGGCTGATAAGAGTTTTCTTTGCCTATGGCCCCAAAAGTGCTAAATTACCACAACCTGACCAAATGGTCATGTTTAATCTGATTATTTTGTTAAAGAAATCGTGGTAAACTTTAATTAGTGCTTAAAGGTTTATCCGTTAGGAGAGTTTATGGCGCGAGCGATAGTGCTGGTAATTGATGGTTTTGGTATCGGGCATGCGCCGGATGCCGAGAGATTTGGTGATGTTTCTGCAAACTCCTTTGCCAATCTGAGTGACAGATTTTTTAAGGAAGAACAAAGAGCCATTCACTTGCCTCACCTTTCTGCGTTAGGCTTGGTATCTGCCTGCGAACAAGCATCTGGACGAACATTAAAATACAGTGGTAGCGAGCCTCAAAAGGGGGCATACGGCTATGCGGCGGAAATAAGTTCTGGCAAGGATACTCCTAGCGGTCATTGGGAAATGATGGGCGTGCCCGTATTGTTTGACTGGGGCTATTTTTTAGACAAAAACAACAGTTTCCCTAATGAGCTTATTGATAAAATAAATCACGCGACCGGCTACAATGGCATCTTGGGCAACTGTCATGCCTCGGGCACACAAATAATTGCCTCTTTAGGGGCCGAGCATATTAAAACTGGCCTGCCAATTTGTTATACTTCCGCAGACAGCGTATTTCAAGTCGCTGCCCATGAAGAGCACTTTGGTTTAGATAACTTATATCAATACTGTGAAACTGTCCGTCAATTGTTGAGCGATATGAACATTGGCCGCGTTATTGCGCGTCCGTTTGTTGGTGAATCACCCGAGGACTTTGTTCGAACAGGCAATAGAAAGGATTATTCGGTATTGCCGCCTGCAGCAACCCTGTTGGATAAGCTGACACAGGCGGGGGGCAATGTCGTGAGCGTGGGTAAGATAGCCGATATATTTGCTCACCAGGGGATAAGTGAAAAAACCAAGGCAACGGGTATAGATGCGTTACTGGATGCAACCATTACCCATATTAAATCAGCAAAAGATAATAGTTTGATATTTACCAATTTAGTGAATTTTGATCAGGATTATGGTCATCGCCGTGACCCCATAGGTTATGCACAGGCGCTCGAAGCCTTTGACGCCCGTATTCCTGAGATCATGGCCGAAATGTCAGATGACGATTTCCTGTTTATGACCTCAGATCATGGTTGCGACCCAACCTGGCCAGGCTCAGATCATACCCGTGAATATGTGCCGGTACTGGCCTATCATCATCAGATTTCATCGATTAACTTGGGAGAAAGAAAAACCTTTGCTGATTTGGGGCAAACCCTGGCAGAGCTCTTTAATTTGGAAAAAATGTCATACGGCGAGTCGTTTTTATCGGCCATACGTTCGTAACAAAAATACCAAAGGTGAATTCTTAAAGGATTCACCTTTTTTATAACTATTAAAACAAAAATGCTTTTTAAGTTAGTTTATCTAGGGAGATAACTTATGAAAAACATGAAAAAATCAGCGCTTGCCTGGTCGATACAGGCAGCGTTTTTAGCAACTTCATTCGGACTGGCCTCTCATGCCGTTGCCGCCGAAGAAGCTAGCGGTGGCGAAAAGGTTGTCGGCCTGGAAGTCATCGAAGTCACCGCACGTAAGCGAGTTGAAAATGTTCAGGAAGTACCGGTGGCTGTCTCGGCGCTACAAGGGGATAACCTGGATGCCTATAGCTCGGCGGCCATGGATATTCGTTTTATGAATGCCCGAGTCCCCAGCTTGTCTGTTGAATCGTCTTTTGGCCGTACTTTTCCGCGTTTTTATATGCGTGGTTTAGGTAACTCAGACTTTGATTTAAACGCTTCCCAGCCTGTCTCTTTGGTTGTTGATGAAGTTGTACAGGAAAACCCTATCCTAAAAGGTTTCCCGGTATTTGATATTGAGCGCATTGAAGTATTGAGAGGGCCACAGGGAACCCTGTTTGGCCGTAATACGCCGGCTGGCCTGGTAAAATTTGACTCTGTAAAACCTTCTCAAATGTTTGACGGGTTTGCCTCTCTTTCTTATGGCTCAAAGAATACCTCAGATTTTCGTGCGGCCGTGGGTGGCGGTTTAACGGATGAGCTTTCTGCTCGTGTTTCCGTACTGCGCCAGGACAGAGATGACTATATCGACAACAAGGCACCTGGCTTTGAGCAAAATGATGTCTTAGGTGGCTATAGGGATCAGGCGGCCAGAATCCAGTTTTTATATGAAGGCGATAGCTTCAATGCCTTGTTTAATTACCATATGCGTGACCTGGATGGCAAGCCAGTCACTTTCTATGCCAATGCCTTTAAACCGGCCAGCAATTCTTTAAAAAGTGATTTTGAGCGTGACACTGTAGAACATGATTCGGCCTCGCGTGCCACTCAGCAGGTTGAAACCGAAGGTGCCAGCTTAAAGCTGGAATTTGACCTGGGCGATTACATGATCACCTCTATCACTGGCTATGAAAGTGCCGAGATTTATTCTCGTGCCGATGTTGATGGCGGTTATGGTGCGGTATTTGCTCAACCTCAAGGTCCGGGTGATATCACCATCAGCTCAGAAACGGCGGACGGTATTCCGGATCACAGCCAGTTTACCCAGGAGTTACGTTTAACCAGTAACTTCGACGGTAAATTTAACTATCAAGCGGGTGTTTTCTACTACAGCGAAGACCTGACCATTGACAGCTTTGCCTATGATGCCTTGTTTAGTGGCGGTGCTCAAACGGGCCGTGTCGTACAAAAGCAGGATACTACGGCTTGGGCGGTATTTGGTTCATTTGACTACGATTATTCAGATGCGACTTCTTTTACTTTAGGCCTTCGTTATTCTGACGATGAAAAAGACTATTCTTCAGAGCGCTCTCAAGCGCCTTTAGGCTTCTTGGGGCAACCGGAAACCGCGTACGGTGAAGTGAACCCAAGTGACAGCCATGTTAGCTGGGATATCAGTGTCACGCATAAGCTGACAGACGATGTTAATCTCTATGCCCGTGTTGCAGACAGCTTTAGAGCGCCGAGTATTCAGGGCCGTTCATTGTTTGCCTGGGATGACGGCATTTCTGTTGCCGACTCAGAAACCATACTGTCTTTCGAAACCGGTGTTAAGTCTGACATTTTAGACGGCTTTGGCCGTGTTAATGCCTCAGTATTTTACTTCACCATGGATGATCAGCAGTTGACCTCTGTTGGTGGCGATAGCAATACTGCGCGCCTGTTAAATGCCGATGAAACCGTAGGCTATGGCTTTGAGCTAGATTCTGAGTTTATGCTAAGTGATAACTGGGCCATTACCGCAAGTGTCAGTTATAACAACACTGAGCTAAATGATAGTGACTTAACCGTGCCTGTATGTGCGCTATGTACGGTGACAGATCCTGTAGTTGATGGTCGTGCAATTATTGACGGTAACAGCCTGCCACACGCGCCAGAGTGGATTTATACCTTTACCGCGCGCTATTCACAAGAATTAGGTAATGGTGAGTTTTATGCCTACACAGACTGGTCATACCGTGATGACATCAGCTTCTTCCTTTACGAGTCGAAAGAATTTACCGGCAAGTCCCTGCTAGAAGGCGGCTTACGAACGGGTTATGCCTGGGACGGTGATGATAGAGAGTATGATATTGCCTTGTTTGTGCGTAATATCACGGATGAACAGCAAGCAATTGGCGCCGTAGACTTTAGTAATAACACGGCCATTGTCAACGAAGAGCGCTTTGTTGGCGCCGAATTTAAGGTCGCCTTCTTCTAAAAAGCAATGAACAGATGAAATTTGTAATAAAATTACAAGTTTTGTTGATTAAAGAAAAAGGCCAGCATTTGCTGGCCTTTTTATCTATACCCATTCTCTTCAATCAATACCTTGTCTAAAGGCGTTTCTAAACCCAGCTGAATCCTGCATCTAGAGGTGGATTGGGTATATGTCCTACTTCTCGCCTTTTCAGGCTGATTTCAGAACGGCTTGGGAGCTTTCAAAGTTCACTATATAGGCAACTAGATCTAACACCTTGTTTGAATAACCTATTTCATTATCGTACCAGGAAACGACTTTGACAAAGGTATCCGTCAGGGCAATACCGGCGTTGGCGTCAAAAAACGAAGTACAGATCTCGCCAACAAAGTCATTGGATACCACCTGATCTTCGGTATAGCCTAATATGCCTTTTAATTCGCCTTCGGATGCGGCTTTCATGGCATCACAAATTTCTTGGTAAGTTGCCTTGTTTTTCAAGTTTACCGTTAAATCAACGACTGAGACATTAGGTGTTGGTACCCTAAATGCCATGCCTGTTAGTTTGCCATTAAGCTCGGGGATCACCTTGCCGACAGCTTTTGCGGCCCCTGTTGATGAAGGTATGATATTTTGGCCTGCGCCCCGGCCACCACGCCAGTCTTTGGCAGATGGGCTGTCAACCGTCTTTTGCGTTGCGGTTGTCGCATGAACCGTTGTCATCAGGCCATCTTTAATGCCCCAGTTGTCGTTCAGTACCTTGGCGATAGGAGCCAGGCAGTTTGTGGTGCAGGAGGCATTAGATACTATGTCTTGCCCCATATAGGTATCTTGGTTAACGCCGGATACAAACATGGGAGTATCATCCTTAGATGGTGCTGACATCACCACTTTTCTTGCGCCGGCAGTGATGTGCTTGCGGGCCAATTCATCCGTTAAAAACAAGCCGGTAGACTCGACCACAACGTCGACATCAATCTCATTCCAACGCAGGTTTTCCGGATTGCGCTCAGCACTCACGCGAATGACTTTACCGTTAACAACAAGGTTTCCGTCCAAGACGTCAACGCTGCCATTGAATCTGCCATGGGTCGAGTCATATTTGAGCATGTAGGCCATATAATCTACGTCTATCAGATCATTGATGCCTACCACCTCAATATCATCTCGCTCGGTTGCAGCTCTAAATACAAAACGTCCTATACGACCAAAGCCGTTAATGCCTATTTTAATTGTCATAGTTCACCCCAGAATTTGTTAATGTAGTAAAATTACACCAATATGAGATTTTTTCAAGATAAAGATCGCCTTTATGCGTGAATAAAGTAAAAAGTCACTTCCATATTACGAATAATTACTAAAACAAAGGCTGCTTTATTTATTTTGTTTGTGATTTTGTATGAATCAGATCATATCGCGTGATAGAATGTCGCCAATTTTGCTGGCAATACCGGCGTTAAATGATTTTTAGTATGGAATAACAAATATGGCGTCAGAAAACGAGTTATGTGATATCGGCTTTATCGGCTTAGGTGTGATGGGGAAGAACCTGGTATTAAACCTGGCTGATAACGGCTATAGCATAGCCGCCTTTGATTTGGACAATGAAAAAGTAAGCAATGTAATTGCCCAGGACAAGATAGAGAACCAGTCTGGTAATGCAAGAGTAATAGGGTGCTCATCCTATACTGAGCTGTTGTCTCAATTAAAAACTCCACACTTGATAGTGTTGTCTGTTCCTGCGGGGAATCCAGTTGACCAAGTTTGTGAAAACTTAATAGGCGCAGGCATTCAACCTGACGATATTATAATTGACACTGGCAATAGCCTTTGGGTTGATACGGTGGAAAGAGAAAAGAAGTATAAGAACAACTTTATCTTGTTTTCATCTGCTGTCTCCGGTGGGGAGGTGGGTGCCAGATTTGGACCCGCTTTAATGCCTAGTGGTGCACCTTATGCGTGGACGCGTATCAAGCCCATTTGGGAGGCGATTGCCGCAAAAGTCGATCCCGAAACAGGCAAGCCGATAGAAAGAACAAAGCCGGGTCAGGTAGTCGAACATGGCGAACCTTGCGCCGCTTATATAGGGCCAGCCGGAGCCGGGCACTATGTGAAAATGGTGCACAATGGCATTGAGTATGCGGATATGCAAATCATCTGTGAGGCTTATCATGTGCTTAGGCTAGGCTTAGGCCTGTCAACCAATGATATTGCCGATATTTTTGAAAAGTGGAACAAGGGGCCGCTTGATAGTTATTTGATGGAAATATCGGTGGAAGTGCTAAGGCATCAAATACCCGACTCAAATACGCCCCTTGTCGACCTTATTCTCGATAAGGCAGGGCAAAAAGGCACGGGTTTATGGACGGCCATGAGCAGTCTGGAGGTTGGCTGTCCGGCACCGACTATTGCTCAGGCTGTTTACGCCAGATCTATTTCTTCCTTTAAGGCGTTCAGGCTTGAAGCGGCTGATATATTAACCGGGCCAAATCAGCAGTTAACCACAGAAGAAGAAAAGAACCAATATATTGAAAACCTTCATGATGCCCTGTATTGCGCCAAGATTTGCATCTATGCACAAGGCTTTCAGCTGATGGCATTGGCCGCCAAGGAGCATGGCTGGACATTGAATTTTGCCAATATCGCCAAAATATGGCGGGCGGGCTGTATTATAAGAGCAGTGTTTTTACAGTCTATCACCGAAGCCTTTCAACGCAATGAAAGCCTGGAAAACCTGTTGTTAGATGAGTTTTTTGCCAAGCAGCTTAACGAACACCAGTTTAATTGGCGAAAGGCCGTTGCGCAGGCTACGCTTTTGGGTATACCCACTGGTGCCTTATCTTCAGCTCTGTCTTATTACGACTCGATGCGCAGTGCCGTGTTACCCGCAAACTTGTTACAAGGGCAGAGAGACTATTTTGGTGCTCACACCTTTGAGCGAGTGGATAAGCCAAGTGGGAAAAAATACCATGTTGAGTGGTCCAGTGATGATAAAGAACTGATAAGTTTGTAAGCATGACAAAAGACAAGGAAGCCTTTTATAAAGAGAAACTGGACGAGGATGCCTATCGGGTCTGCCGCTTAGCGGCAACCGAGCAACCTTTTACCGGTAAGTACAATGATCATTGGCTAGATGGAACCTATTTGTGTGCCTGTTGTGAACAGCCGCTTTTTCTGTCCAAAGATAAGTTCAATGCCGGCTGTGGCTGGCCCAGTTTTTCTGCAGCAATCAAAGAGCAAGTTTCCTATCGATTGGATACTTCCCACAATATGGAACGCACGGAAATTAACTGTGCCCATTGTCAGAGCCATTTGGGCCACGTCTTTGATGACGGCCCTGAGCCGACGGGCAAGCGTTACTGTGTCAATTCGTTAAGCCTTAATTTTCAAGCAGAATAAGCTAAGCACCATATGCGGTTTAATAGGCACATTTGATGACCAAAGAGCAAGGGCATGATTTTTAGCCCAGAACTCTGAGGCGAAAATTCAGCTTAACTAACATACCGCTCGCTAATATCTGGGAGATTTAAAAGAACCGCTCTGAATTTTATCTAAGGTGGCTTCCGCCACCTTATTAAGAAAGGGGGCATCCAGTGCAAACTTTTTAATATAACTTGCTAGTGCTTTTTCATTGATGGTTTCATCGTCAGGCATATAAAGCTGTAATATTTTCAGCCAGATATAGGCTTGCTTATATTCTTTTTTATCTTCGAATATGGTCGAAATAGATTTGAAGATTTCCGTATTGATCTCATCACCAGGCTGATAAAGCTCTAGTGCATGAAACAGCAGTGACAGCGTTTTATTCGGATCTCGCTTGGCATAATAGGTTGCCAGGTTAAATTGTGACGACGGTGTTTCAAGCATGCCACTGCCTTCCATCTTTAAAAATTTTTCCAGCGCTTGCTTATTTAAATAACGGGTCCAATGATAGTAGAGTAATTCAGGGTGCTCGGACGATTTTGTTTCCTTCGACAGAGCTTCTATTCGCCCTTTGGCTTTCATATAGTTATCAACCCTGAGGGTACGCTTTTCCTTAAGCTTGATATGCTCAATTTTGGATGCATGATTCATACAGGCGGCATAGTTTTCATAGGCAACAAGCAAGTGGTATTTATGCAAGTCGGACGCTTTTTCTTTTAACGCAACATTTTTAAAACCCACATCTATACGTTCACGCTTGCACCAGCTGTCTTCTTTAAACTCTTGGCAAATTTCCGGGTGTTGTTCGCACATTTGGGCGAGATTAGGGCCGGTATCGCAGCCGGCAATCAGGAGAACAGGCAGGCAGAGGTTTGTATAGAATTTCATGAATTATCCATATTTATATTGAAAATCGCGTTGTAATCTGTGGCGAAACATTTCAGCTTGCATTACAATATGCGCCGCATCGTAATATTAGCTATTATTCCAAAATCTATCGTTGATTTTAATCATAATAGACTACCGTTCAATTGACAGAAATAAAAGGTTTACTAATGACTTCTCAATCCGAGGAACAATATCAAACTAGTTGGCAAGAACGTCAAACTTTTGCTGAAAATATGCAACCTATTATTGGGCAATTATTTAGAAATAAAGGCATTGAAATTTCTATTTATGGTCGTCCGCTGGTAAATGCATCGGCAATCGATATTATCAAGGCCCACAAATCTGTATCCCTGCATGAAGAAAGCAAGTTGCGTTTGCGTGAGAGCTTTCCTTTTGTTGAAGCGTTAAGCAAAATGTCGCTGGCGCCAGCAAGAATTGATGTGGGTAAGTTGGCCTATCGTTATTTATTCCAAGGCAAGGCAAACGGTTTGTCAATTGAGCAATACCTTGAAAAGGAACTGACAGACATCGCGAAAAGCGGTGCTGAGCAGGAAGCAAAAGATGTTGTCTTGTTTGGTTTTGGCCGTATCGGTCGTTTATTGGCTCGTTTGTTAATTGAAAAAGCTGGACCGAACGCAAAAATGAACTTGCGTGCCATCGTTATTCGCCCAAGTAAAAATGAAGATGACTTGGAAAAACGTGCTAGCTTGTTGCGCCGTGACTCGGTACATGGTGCCTTTAACGGTAGCATTACTATCGATAAAGAGAAAAATGTTATCAAGGCCAACGGTGCCTTTATCCAGGTTATCTATGCGAATTCTCCGGCCGACATAGATTACACAGCCTATGGTATTAACAACGCCTTGGTTGTGGATAACACGGGGGTTTGGAGTGATGAAGAAGGCTTAGGCCAGCACTTGCAATCTAAGGGGGTTGAAAAGGTATTGTTAACGGCCCCGGCTAAAGGCGATATCAAAAACATCGTTTACGGCGTTAACGAAGATATGATTTTGGCAGAAGACAAAATTGTTTCTGCGGCCAGTTGTACTACCAATGCAATTACGCCGGTACTTAAGGCACTGAATGATGAGTTTGGTATCCGTAATGGTCATGTTGAAACCGTGCACTCTTACACAAACGATCAGAACCTGATCGACAACTACCACAAGGCACCTCGCCGTGGTCGTAGTGCCCCTTTGAACATGGTTATTAGTACTACGGGTGCCGCCAAGGCGGTGGCTAAGGCCTTGCCAGAGTTGAAGGGGTTATTAACAGGAAACGCTATCCGTGTTCCTACGCCTAATGTTTCTATGGCGATCATGAACCTTAACCTGAAAGAATCTACGGATAAGGCGGCCTTAAACGATTACTTGCGCAACATTTCCTTAAACTCCAAGTTGCAAAACCAGGTAGATTACACGGCTTCAACTGAGATTGTTTCAACCGACTTGGTAGGTTCTCGCTATGCGGGTGTTGTCGATTCTCAAGCAACAATTGTTGACGGTGATCGCGCCGTGCTATATGTCTGGTATGACAACGAGTTCGGCTACAGCTGTCAGGTTATACGTGTCATGCTTGAAATGGCAGGCATTCACGTACCGACGTTACCGGCAAACTAGTAGCTAGTTTGTAGATGTAAAAAAGGCGCATAAAGCGCCTTTTTTATTGCCTTTAAGCCAGTCTTATTTTAGATACAGCGGGCCGGTTTAGGCAGACCTGCGATCTTGGTTGCTTGTTTGGCCGGCCCCTCAGGAAATAAGCGATACAGATAACGGCTATTTGCCTTTTCTTCACCAAACTCTGCTTTCATTGCCTTGGTCAGGGCCCTTATCGCCGGGGAAGTGTTATAGGTTAGGTAAAAGTTGCGGACAAAGCGAATGACTTCCCAGTGAGCTGGGGAGAGTTCAATATTGTCCTGTTCTGCAATAAGTTCGGCTAGTTCTTCTTGCCAGTCATTGAAATCAAGCAAATAGCCTTGTTTGTCGACGGCTATTGCTTTGCCGTTAAAATCTATTGTCATTGCCAGGTTACTACCGTGTCTTTGCTAAAGGTCAGTAAAATTATGTCATCAAGGGCGATCAAGGTGATGTCCTGATCACAGTTGACTGCACGCGCCTGCGCGTGAGTTTTAACCATATGGATATTTGCCAGATCCAGTATGGCTCTTGCTTCATTCATTAGAGGATGATGGAGGTTATAACAGCCATCGTCCATTAAGACTAGACTGTCATCAGGTTTCAGGTTTTTCAGGCACTGCTTGAAGTCATTCTTTTCAAATGCCGAGCTCCTTAGTAAATGTAAAACAGACATTGCTTTTATCCTTTTATTAGAACCTGAAAATCACATCATGTTGGTGTAATTTCTGTGAAAAATCATCGGCGGTTAGCACGGTTACATTATCAATATGAAACTGCTCTGCTAGGTTGCGTTCTTTTAGCGAGTCCTGGCATACATAGATGGTATCGAGATCATAAAATTCGAATGCGGCAAAGGTTTTTAGAAAGTCTTTGCTATTTGCCAGCTCTGGGCTTTGGTTTCTCACCAGCTGCCAAACGCCTTCACCTTGGAAAAACAACGAGGTGTTTTGCTCATAGGTGCCAAAAATCAAGGCTATATCTAAAGCTTCTTTGGCATTTGCCTTGGCCAGTGGGGCGCTTGAGTTTAATACTGCAACAGACTTTTTGATCATAACTGTATTACCCGTTTGGCATTGATGGTTAACTCGGCCAACTCTCCCAGTCCGGCAACGGTAAAATACTCATGGATGTTGCTTACTGCATTGCTTTCATCAAGTTCATCAGACAAGCCGCGCTTTTCGGCCGCGGTTATGCACAGGTTGAGTGGAATTCTGTGCTCTTTATGAATTCTATGCCATTGTTTACATGCTTGATATTCATCACTCGGCATTTTGTGGTGCTTGCTGGCATTTAATACGCCATCTTGATAAAAAAAGATGCCGTCTAGCTTTATACCGTTATTGATTGCCGTTTCCACTAGGTTAATGGCGGTAGCGGTCAAGTTACTGTATGGAGGGGTTGTTACTACAACCACTATACTATCCACGTATTTGATTCCTGATATTTGAATGACTTATACCAAGTGAATTAATTAATTGATCACTTAGCGAGAATTAAAAGGCTTAGAGGCAAGGCATTGATTGCAGAGAATGGTTATTCCCTTGTCAAAATCAATAACGCCGCATATAAGCCTTTTAAACTCGCCCTTTGGGAGCTCATTAGCAAGCTGATAACTTCACAAAATTAATGAAATATAGAGCGACTATGTTTAAATAATTTTGTTTGTTCTAAGCTTGCTAATGAAGCTCTAAGTTGGTCAATTTATTATTTCAATTGGTATAAAATGCAAAAAATAAAAAGCCCCGCAAAAGCGAGGCTTAGTATTATACCTGTTTTTTAGCGATTATTAATCGTCACCGCCAAAAGCACCTAGTAAATGTAATAGGCTGGTGAAAATGTTATATACGTTCAGGTATAAAGAAACCGTTGCACGTATATAGTTACGCTCACCGCCATGGATGATACGGCTGGTATCAAACAAAATCAGGCCGGACATTATCATGATAATGGCGGCACTTAATGCCATAGATAATGCGGGTACCTGGAAAAAGATGTTGGCAATTGCCGCAACTATCACAACGATCAAGCCAACCATTAAAAAACCGCCCATAAATGAGAAGTCTTTCTTAGTAGTTAATGCATAGCCGGAAAGTGCGAAGAATATCAACGCTGTACCGCCCAGGGCTTGCATAATTAAAGCACCGCCATTAGGCATAGCTGCGTAGTAGTTTAATATTGGCCCTAATGAGGCGCCCATTAAACCGGTAAAGGCAAAAATCCAAAAAATGCCGTTCGCTTTATCTGCTTGTTTGTTTACAACAAATAGTAATCCGAACGCAACCAGTGTCATCACTAGTCCAGCCATGTGTGACAATCCCATAGCCATAGAAATGCCCGCAGTAACAGCGCTAAACGCCAATGTCATTGACAGCAGCATATAGGTATTACGTAATACCTTGTTGATCTCAAGTGTTGAGCTTTGGCTTGCTGCGTTTAAACTCATATTTGATTGCATAAACTTTCCTTTAAGAAACTTAATTATACTCGTTAGATGAGGGCATTTATCTTAAGTTCAAGTGAAAATGTTTTCAAATGTATCTCATAAACCCATGAAACATATGCTTGATCAATACACCTCGTGACATATTATGACACGGTGATTTTAAAAATACTATGCCTATTACTGCTGATATTCATCAATAATTTGTTTTCTTTTGTAACAGTCCAAACTGTGGTCATTGACCATGCCGCTAGCCTGCATATGAGCATAACATGTTGTTGAACCGACAAATTTAAAGCCGCGTTTTTTTAAGTCCTTGCTCCAGGCATCGGACTCAACACTGGTAGCAGGGTAGTCGGAAAGTTCAGATATTTCATTGATCTTAGGCTTATTGCCGACAAAGCCCCACATATAAGTACTGAAACTGCCAAACTCCTGTTGAATTTCGATAAAGCGTTGCGCATTGTTGATGGCGGCAGTAATTTTGGCTCTATTGCGGATAATGCCGGTATCTTGCATTAGCTCTTCTACTTTTTGCTCACTATATTGGGCCACAATATTAACGTCAAAGTTGGCAAATGCTCTACGATAACCCTCACGGCGTTTTAATATGGTATACCAGCTTAAGCCGGCTTGTGCCGATTCTAATGTCAGGTATTCAAAGAGTTTTTGATCATCATAGACGGGCACTCCCCATTCTTCATCGTGATACTTAACATAGTCTTCCTTGGATGTATCTAACCAGGGGCAACGGCAGGGTTGTTTTTTTGACATCAAGTCAATCCTTTGTAGTTGTTTGCATGAAATAAAAGCAATCTGGCTAATTAATTAGCAGTTAAACAATTTTCCACAATAATAGCTTTACAAGCGATTTTGTTCACTTTAATATTCGCATCGTTCCGAAGCAAGCGTGTTTCGAGCAACAAATTCGGAGAGATGGCTGAGTGGTCGAAAGCACCGGTCTTGAAAACCGGCAAGGGTTAATAGCCCTTCTAGGGTTCAAATCCCTATCTCTCCGCCATATTTTAAAGCCCGTTACGAAAGTAACGGGCTTTTTCTTTTCCTCAATGATGAATTTCATCTCTTCAGTATTAGGTTTTAGCAAAACGCCTTTTCACAAATATGCTTAGATATTTTGTAACTTTGTATTAATTTTGAACGATTATTGTCAAAAAATATCTATAAGTGTTGTAGTCTTTAGTAAATGTGGGCATTCGATTTGAAATAGGAGTTGGTATGAAGCTTGTTAAGCTATCCTGTTTTGTTCTTTCTGTTGTTCTGTCTGCCTGCCAAAGTACAGAGTCTCAATCAAACAAGCTGATTAGCGCCAATACCAATCTCTATCATAACGAACTTTTCCCAACAGCCAATACCATTCAAATAGAAAATGAAGCCGATATTTTTACCATTGACGATGAGATGAAGGCAATGGTGGCTGAGAAGTTAAGGCCAGAACGGGATGTCAAGAAGAGGGCGTTAAAGTTACTTAGGCATATTTTCGAAACCGAAAATATTGGTGTTGAATATGCCAGCAATGCCAATGTCACTGCAAGGGAAGCCTACCACAATAAAACAGCCAATTGCATGTCTCTTACCATAATGGCTTATGCACTTGCCAATGAGGCAGATCTACAGGTGGAATTTCAAAGCGTTAAAGTCCCCGAGTATTGGGTACGAAACGGTGACTATAATATGCTTACCGGTCATGTTAATTTAAAGATAACAAAGCCAACTATCCCTGGAGAAGTTACGGTTTATGGTAGCAAGGTACTGGAAATTGATTTTGATCCCTTTGTGTCGAAAAAATCTTTTCCTAAAAAAGTAATCCCCAAAAATACCGTGCTCGCCATGTTTTATAACAATAAGGGCGCAGGGGCGCTGGTAGAGCAGGATTTTACTAAGGCCTATCGTTATCTTACCGCCGCGACAGATATGGCGCCTAGGTATGCGGCTGCATGGGGAAATTTAGGAATTCTTTACCGCTTTATTGGCAAACATGAATACGCTAAACAGACCTATCGTTATGCCATAGAATTAGACAGGGATAATTTAACCGCGATGACGAACTTGTCATTTTTATTAAAACATGAGGGTAAGATTGAAGAAGCACAGGAAATAGAGCGGATTTTACACCGTAAACGCATCAAAAACCCATACTATCACGCCTTACTGGCAGATGAGGCCTTTTATAAGGGAGACGACAAGGCGGCGATCAAACATTACAAAAAAGCAATTAAACTGGATAAAAATGTCCATGAGTTTTATTTTGGCCTGGCAAAGATATACTACAAACAAGAAAGGTTGGAGGCAGCCAAGCAGGCGATGTTAAAGGCCATTTCGATTAATCGCTCTCCCAGCGTCGAGAGTCAATATACGGCCAAGCTGAACTTTTTAAAGCAAAAGGGTAGTCCTCATTAAAATTCGCCACATATTGATAATAGCCAGTGTATTTTTAATCCAAGCCTGTAACTCTACAGGCGGTAAGGTAAGAGAGTACAAGGGCAGTTTAACGGTTTCTGCAACCGAGCAGACCATGCTCAACCACCTTAAGGTGCTGTCTTCTGATGAATTTTTAGGAAGAAAAGTGGGCAGGCCAGGTAACTTACTGGCACAAGACTATATTGTGTCGAAATTAGGTGAACTAGGCATTGCGCCTTTGAATAAACATTTTCGGCACCAGTTCAGCTATGAAAAAATAACTCACCAGGTACATGGGGCTAATATTATCGGCCTTGTTAAAGGGGCCGATAACCCGGACAAGTTTATTGTCTTATCCGCGCATTTTGATCATATAGGTAAAAAGGGGAGAAAAATTTTTAATGGTGCAGATGATAATGCCTCAGGTACCGCTGCCTTGTTGGCCTTTGCGGAACAAATCAGTCACTCCCCCTTAAAACACAGTGTTATTTTGCTGTTTACCGATGCCGAAGAAATCAACCTAAACGGCGCTAAATCCTTTGTCAAAGACTTCCCCGATATAATCAGCCGGGTTAAGTTGAACATCAATATGGATATGCTGGCTGGAGACAATAAGACCAAACAATTGCACTACCTGGCCAGGGGAGTGAACTCGCTTATTGGTAAAGAGGCTAGTGCACACCTGACCAATATACAAAGCGAGGCAGAGATAAAAATTCGCAAGGGCTTTAGAACATCGGAAAGGGCCGCAGGCTTGAGCAGGCGAGTAAACTGGGAGATGGCCAGCGATCATGGGGCTTTTCATCGGATCGGTATTCCCTTTATTTATTATGGTGTTGGTGAGCATAAAAATTATCATCAGGAAACGGATACCTACTATAACGTCAATCACGGCTTCTTTCTGGCCGCAACCAAGTCAATTTATCAACAACTGGTGTTTATAGATCAACATATCTAGCTATTTATTTTTCTTAAAGGCCAGATACACGTTATAATTAGCGTTTCATCATTTATACAGTTAACCAAAACTGTTGTTATATAAGAACAAGGTTTGATCCTAATATGGAAAAACGATTTATCAGCGCCCAGGAGTTGCTTGAAGACTCATTTAAAGTTGCTGCCAAAGTGTACGAAGACGGTTTCCGTCCGCAGTTTATTGTTGGAATATGGCGAGGCGGTGCGCCTATAGGTATTGCGGTACAAGAATATTTTGATTTTAAAAAAGTTGAAACAGACCATATTGCCGTGCGCACATCCTCATACTATGGCATTAATCAACAAAGCAAAGAAATCAAGGTACACGGTTTACACTATATAATTGAAAATGCTAATGCCGAAGACGGACTCTTGATCGTGGACGATGTTTTTGACTCGGGCCGCAGCATAGAGGCCTTGATTAATCAGTTAAAACTACTGACGCGGAAAAATATGCCGAGTGACGTTCGTATTGCTTGCCCCTGGTATAAACCGCAAAACTCAAAGGTGGACCTGGTTCCAGACTACTATATTCATGAATCTGATGAGTGGCTGGTGTTTCCACACGAGCTGTCAGGCTTAACCATAGAAGAGATTGCCGAAGGTAAGAAAGATCTTGGTAACGTCTTGCACCTGCTAAGATAATTTTGCAATCGCGCACTAAATCAAATTAGTTTTTAGTGCGCTCACTGGTCTTCTCTTTACGTTATAAATTGTCATAGATAGCTAACAATTGTCATAATAGCTTGATAAATTGGTCAAAGTTATATGGATTTTACAGGTTTCATCACTCATGTTTCGCTATCTTTTATTGATTTTTTGCGTCAGCTTTCCCGTTTTTGCACAAAATACCGTCGTATTACTTTCTATCGATGGTTTTTCCAATCGCTATTTGCAGGATTATCTGCCCCAAAATATCCTGAAGATGGCAAAAGAAGGAGTGAGAGCCGAGGCCTTATTACCTGTTTTTCCAACAAAAACCTTCCCTAACCATATTTCAATGGTTACAGGGGTTTATCCGGCTAAACATGGCATTATCCATAACAAATTTTATGATCCTCTGCGCCAGAAAACTTATTATGTAGGGGCCGGCAAGCATGATGCCAGCTGGTTAAAGGCCGAGCCAATCTGGACCATAGCCGAGAAACAAGGAATAAAATCGGCCACCTATTTTTGGCCCGAGTCTGAAGCAAAAATATCGGGAGTTCGTCCCAGCTACTACTTTCCTTATGATAAAGCGGCTTCTAATCAGACTCGCATCGATCAAATCCTAAACTGGCTGAAGTTGCCCTCGGAAGAAAGGCCCTATTTTCTCGCCGCCTATTTTTCTACCGTAGACGATGCCGGTCACAGTTTTGGGACAGAGTCCACAGAACTAAGAGATGCAATTGAGCAACTAGATCAAAATATTGGCGAGTTGAACCGTCGAATTGCCACTGAAATCGAATATGGCGTTGACATTATCCTGGTTTCAGATCACGGCATGACAGCCGCTGGTGCTAAAAATACCATTGCCTGGGCAGGACTCTTTAACAGCGAAGGGATAAAGGTAATAAATGGTCAAACTCAGCTATTCCTTTATTTTTCGGACAAGGCGCGGATAAATGATACCCGATCACAATTAATGTCCGGCCAAAATGAAAACTCTCCTCAATATCAAGTCTTTCAAAAAGGCAACTTTCCGCCCAAGTGGCATTTTGACAGTGAACTTGCCGTTATTCCCGACATCATTGTAAACGCGTTTCCACCCTTTACGTTCACCGACTCACAGAGCTATGGGGGTAAGGCTACACATGGCTATGATGCCAGGCATGACAAAAATCTAGATGCTATTTTTATCGCCAAAGGCCCAAGCTTTCAACGCAACAAAGTGATTCCGCCGTTTGAAAATATTAATATTTTTGCTTTGCTGCAAGAATTACTTGAGTTAGAGCCGCAGGCCATAACTGATAGCAAGCTGGGTCCATTGCTGCCGGCGCTAAAAAAAGGTAACAGCTAATGCTAGCGCTGCCTTTTACCGTTATTAAGGGACATCAAGTCGCCTCGGGACTGGCAAAAGACTCACCATTCTCTCGCGGTACCATTGAATTACAAGCCCCTTATTTTCGTGCGCTAGGGCTGGATTTATCACCTTACTTTGCTGCAACAATCAATGCACAGTTCCGATGCCGCAAGATTGATTTGATATCCTGGGACTATAAGTTTGAGAATGTCAATTGGGCAGAAAATGTTCCCAGCGAAAGCTTTTGTTTTGCTCATGCTAAGGTAATGGCTGGCAACCGGCTTTATGATGCCTTGATCTATCAGCCCGTAAAAGAAACTAAAGTCGGCCACCAACAAGCAGAAAATGTCCTGGAAATATTAGCCGCCAAGATAGAAAACTTGAACTATGGCTGCGAATATCAGCTGTTTATTGAAAATAGCAAGGTACGGCTTGCTAAATAGCAATATCTTTAAACTTGGCCGCCCATATGTCTATTAAAGGCTAGAAACTTATTGGCAAAATAGGGTATCTTAAAGGGTAAGTTGATAAAGAAGCTAAAAAAAGAATGAAAAACACCTATATTGCCAGGCAAGCAATTCAAGACAGAAATTCCCAGACTATTGGCTACGAATTATTGTTTAGGGACAGCCCTGAAAATAACTTTCCCGAAATTGATCATGATATTGCCACCTCTAAGCTTATTATTCAAAACCATATCCATGGCGATATTGAAGCTATCAGCATGGGAAAACTGGCATTTATCAATTTTACCGAAAACTGTCTGGTCAACAAATATCCCTTGATGTTTGATAAAAACTCTATTGTCATCGAATTAGTGGGGCAAAAATCGCCAACAACCCGGCTATTAAAAATCATAAAATACTATTATGACAAAGGTTATAAGATAGCCTTGACCGAGTATGATCTTGAAGAGCATTGGGATGCCTTGTTCCCGTACCTTTCCGTGATCAAAGTTGACGTAGAAAAAATTAATGCCAAGCGCTTACCGCCTATTGTTCAACGTTTAAAGCCTTATGGAATTAAGCTGGCGGCAGAAAAAGTTGAAACTCGCTATCAGCTTCAGTCTCTTGCCGAAGTAGGCTTTAATTACTATCAAGGCTTTTTTTATCATGAGCCGGAAATCATCGAAGGGCAGACCTTGGCACCTATCAAGGCGCAAATGCTACACTTGCTGAGCGAAACCTTTAACTCACCGCTTAATTTTGACACCATTGCCGAGATAATAAGCCATGATGTTAACCTAACGGTTGGTCTGCTTAAAATGGTCAATAATGTTTCAACCGGAACTCGGGTCGAAATCATGTCCCTGAAACAAGCGGCCGCCTATTTGGGTGAAGATAAGCTCAAGCAGTTTGTTTCCATTCTTGCCTTATCCAAGCTGACATCCGAGTCCAATGATGAAGTATCCAAACAGGCGTTGATCACAGGTAAGATGATGGCATCTTTGGCCACACAGGAGATGTTTAAAAAAGTACAAGAATTTGCCTTTATTACCGGCTTGCTCAGTTCTATCGAAGTGATCTTATCAATGCCGATGGCGGAAATATTAAAGACTATGCCGTTGGCCGGGCCAATTGAGAAAGCCCTGGTTGGCCATGAAGGCCTGTTAGGTGAGTTATTGGCGTTAACCACAAGCTATATCATGGGTACCGATGACAATATTGCACAAAAACTGTCTGATTATGCCCTCGAACAAGAACAGATACAGCAGGAATTTGTTCAGGCAAGCCAATGGTGCCAAGAGTTAAATTTGTAACCCCTTTGCATCTTCTTTAGCTTTTATCCGCTAGTTAAAAAGCACATTCAAGTGCTTTTTAACGTTTTATCTAGGCAGAAAGCCCACTAAATGGTCCCCTCTTAGTTTTAACATTTCATAAAATGCACTAAGTTTCAATCGGTTACCTTTACCTTTGAAAAAGCGCAAATGTGGCGCTAAATTCTATATACGGGCTTATACAATATTGATGACTTGAGTATTTATTTCCAAACGTGGAAATAAAGGGCTTTTGGCTAGAGGCTGTTGATCTTTGTTCATATTTTCTGCAATAGGCTATTTTTGATGCTAGCAAAGCAGAATGAACGTCGTTTGGTTATTCCAAATGAGTGACATTCTAATGCTGCTAGCGTTAAAAATAGCCATTGCCCATAGGGCTGAGGCCAAAATCGCCATACTCTACGTTGAAAATTGCTGATTTAGATGACTAAATGGCACAATTTCCGCCTTGATTAAGGCGATTTTATCTCTCAGCAGAATTATTGAACAAAGATCAACAGCCTCTAGGTAACACCAGGGAATTTATTGTAATTACCAAGAGGTAGTTGAGATGATCATTGAACCTAACGAACGCATAGATCTTTTATCTGAAAAAATTTATCGGCAAACAGCTACTTTAAAAGACATGAAGGAATTTAACCAATTACTTGATAAGCTATTAAAAGACAAAAATAATTTCTTGCAGACTGATAGCAGAAAATAACTGGAAACTTTATTGTTTTTTATCAAGAGCCTTACGGTACTCTCCAGGAGTTTGGCCAGTAAGTTTATTAAACCATCGATAAAATGATCTCGGCTCTGCAAAACCCAGCTCTAGGCTAATTTCATTTAACTTCAATGTCGGCTCTGCCAGTAGGTATTTAGCTAATTTGAGACGTGTGTCGTCCAGTAATTTTTGAAAACTATAATTTTCTTCCTTTAATCTTCTTTGCAGGGTTTTACTCCCCAAGTTCATCAGCTTGGCGATATCGTCCTGGTGAAAGTTGCCGGACTTTAAATTTTTTTCAATCAGTATACTGGCCTGTTGGCACAGGCTTTCATTGGCTGATAATTTGGCGATAAGCGACTGGGCGTGGGACTCCAGTGTTGTTAACAGCTGTTGATCTCCTTTATTTAATGGCAGCTCCAGTAACTCAGTACTGAATAAAATGGCATTGTCTGCCTGGTTAAAACGAACCGGACAGGCAAATAGTTTCTGGTACTCGGTTTGCTGACCAAGAGAAGGCTTTTCACGAGTTAACAAAACTTCTACCGGCTTACTGTCTTGGTTGACCAGGTATCTGGCAAAGGTTAACCAGGAGGCGAGGCAATTGTCTATCATATGGCGCCTAACCAGGGCGTTGGGAAACTGACAATGCCAGCTGATTTTTAACTGGCTGCCAAGGTGCTCTATGTTGGTGATTCCCATATCGCCAACCAGCTTTTCAAAGGGCTTAATTTTAGTGATCGCCTGTCCCAGAGTATCACAGTTCATGGAAATATAGCCAAGCACACTGTAAGAGCCAGGTTGGACAAACTTTGCCGTGTGCAGGCCGAAAAGTTCATCCTCTGAGCGTATCAATAATTGCTCGATCAGGCTTTGAAACTGTCTGCCTGAGATATGTTGGCTATTATCCCTGAGTAGTTCCGTACTAATTTCAAGAGTCTCGAGAATAGGCAAAAAATCAATTTCCTGCTCTTTGGCTAAATCCAGATATTGATTGACGGCCGGAATGGAGGCAATGCCCAAATTGTCATTCATAACAATACAAGTTCTTTTCCAGTAATGATTGTCCTAATAAGTCACCTTGACTGTCTTTTTTGGACATTTTAACCATGAACGCACAGTTTTATCATAAGGTGAAATGAAATAATAGGTGGATAGGTACTGATGAGACGTTGGAATGGTTGGGGTGACGAGAATACAAAAATGGATTTACCCGATTCAGCCACAGAGTTTTTACAGCAAGAGCTTGGGCAAGCTCAGGTTTTATCCGATGCGACACTGGCACAAGTCATCGCTAGGGTGCCTACGTCTCGCCTTGAAGCGCACCCTTTGATCAGCCTGGACAAGGAAGAGCGGGTCAAACATGCCAGGGGCCAGTCATTACCCGATTGGCTCGCCATGCGAAGCGGTGAACCGGGACTATTTCCGGATGGTGTTTGCTTCCCCGAAAACCGTCAGCAGGTGAAAGATATTCTGGCGCATGCCAGAACAAACAATATCGAACTAATTCCTTATGGCGGCGGAACCAGCGTTGCTGGCCATATCAATCCAAAAAGTTCACAACGCGCCTGTCTGACGGTAGATATGAGCCGGATGAATCAATTAATGGATCTGGATGAAGAGAGCCATATTGCCACCTTTGGCGCCGGAACACCCGGCCCCATGGTGGAAGCACAACTTAGGGCAAAAGGTTACACCCTGGGCCACTTTCCCCAGTCTTTTGAGTTATCAACCATAGGAGGCTGGGTAGCCAGTCGTTCAAGCGGCCAGCAGTCATTGCGTTATGGCCGGATAGAGCAGCTTTTTGCCGGTGGTAATTTGCAAACCCTTGAGGGCTCGTTAAATGTCCCGACATTTCCCGCATCGTCCGCCGGACCGGATCTCAGGGAAGTGCTATTAGGCTCAGAAGGTCGGTTTGGCATTTTAACGGAAATAAAGGTCAGGGTGAGTCGACTCGCGGCCAAAGAAGAATTTGCCGTGATTTTTTTCCCCGGATGGCGCCAGGCATCAAACTTCTGCAAGGAGGTAGTGCAAAACAGGGTACCGCTTTCCATGCTTAGAGTCAGTAATGCCGTTGAAACACAAACTCAATTAAAGCTGGCAGGCCATGAAAGATCGATCGCCTGGTTGGAAAGGTATTTGGCCTTGAGAGGTTGCCAGCACGATAAATGCATGCTGACTTTTGGCATTACCGGCAGCAAGGAGCAAATAGCATCAACAAAAAGGCAAATAAGGCGTTTTGTTAAGGCATATAAGGGAGTTTCTACCGGTACGCTACTCGGGAAAAAGTGGCAAAAGAATCGTTTTCGCTTTCCTTATCTGCGAGAAGCCTTATGGAATAAGGGTTATGTGGTTGATACCCTTGAAACGGCAACGGACTGGAGCAATGTAGATAACTTGATGTATAAGGTTGAACTGGCCTTGTCGCAAGCCTTGAACGAAGAAAATGAAAAGGTCCATGTGTTTACCCATTTATCTCATGTCTATGGGCAAGGGTGCAGCCTGTATACTACCTACTTGTTTCGGAATGCCAGCGGTTACCAGCAAACATTGGACCGTTGGAAGAAATTAAAGCATCAGGCGAGTGATATCATTGTCAATAACGGCGGTACCATAAGTCACCAGCATGGCGTAGGTAAGGATCACGCGCCTTATCTTAAAACGGAAAAAGGAGAGCTGGCAATGGAGCTACTCGCCAAGGTATGTCAGCACTTTGATCCGGCCAAGCAACTTAATCCGGGAACCTTACTGGATGACTAATACGTCCAGGCTTTTGCCTGAAAATCTTACCCTTGACAGGCAACAAAGAATTGCACAAATCCGTGACCAAGGTAAGTGGGATCTGATCATTATAGGCGGAGGCATCACGGGGGCCGGTATCCTGAAGCTGGCCAGCCAAATAGGGATTAAGGTGCTGTTGCTTGAACAAAAGGATTTTGCCTGGGGCAGCTCCAGCCGTTCTTCCAAAATGGTGCATGGCGGACTCAGGTATATGGCGCAGGGGGATGTTAAGCTGACATTGGAGTCGGTTAAAGAGCGGCAACGCCTGATTACCGAAGGTTCACAGCTTATTACTGAACAAAGCTTTGTTATGAGCCATTACAAGTATCAATTTCCCTGGCCCTGGCTGTTCAACCTGTTACTGGACTTTTACGACTTCTTTTCCGGCTTGAAACGGCATAAATTCTGGAAGAAAAGTGATTACCTCTCTTTAGTGCCTCAAATAAAGGAAGAGTCCTTACTTGGGGGAACACAATTTACCGATGCCTTAACCGATGATGCCCGACTGGTCCAGAGGTTGATACAGGAAGCAAAATACCTGGATGGACAGGCGCTTAACTATGCCAGGGTCACTAGTTTCATTCAGAAAAGCAATCGCATTACCGGTGTTAATGTTCAGCTAGAGGGAGAAGTAGGGAACAACTTCGAGCTTGAAGCAAAAGTTGTTGTTAATGCTACGGGAGCCTGGTCTGACTTATTGAAAACCGAAAATAAGGAGCCGGCCTTTAAAATGCGGCCACTACGCGGTAGCCATCTGGTTATTCCCAGTTGGCGCTTGCCGGTTGCCAGCGCCGTATCCATCTTGCATCCAGAAGATAAGCGGCCGGTGCAAATATATCCCTGGCAAAATGTCACCCTGGTCGGGACCACAGACGTCGAGCATGGGGAAAACATCAATAGCGAAGCCAGGATCAGTCGGCAGGAATTTGATTACTTAATGGAATGTATTAAGCACCAGTTTCCCAAAGCCAATATTGCCGAAAAAGATATTATTTCCACCTTTTCAGGTATAAGGCCCGTGATCGCCGGTGGCGGCTTTATTGCCCCTTCACAGGAAAAACGCGATCACAGCATCTTTCAAAGCCCAGGTTTGATAACGGTTACCGGCGGTAAGTTAACCACCTTTAGGTTGATTGCCGAGCAGGTGATGACAGAAGTCGCAAAGCATCTGGGGTTATCATTAAAAGGCTTTAGGCAGGCCATTTTCGAGCCTTATGAAGAAAAGCAGACATTAAATATATGCCATAAAACAAAACAGCTTCAGGCCTGCTATGGAATATTGGCCAAAGCATTTGTTCAGCAATCCGCAAAAGAACTCTTTCAGCCCATTGGTTATAGTCGGCATTTGTGGGCAGAGCTTGTTTGGGCGGTCAAGTATGAACAGGTAGTGCACTTAGATGATCTTATGTTAAGGCGCACCCGTTTAGGCAATGTTTTACCAAATGGTGCTAAAGAATATCTGAGTCATATTCGTAAACTTTGTCAGCCGTTTCTGAACTGGGGCAAGACAAAATGGCAACAGGAGATATCCAGGTATTTGAAAATTTGGCAATCCAGCTATAGTTTACCTAGCAAGAAAGCACTGTCTCAAACAGAGGGTAATGATTAAAACAAGTATATGACTAATAACATAAAAGCCGAGCAAGAAAAGCTTATTTTAACCATAGACAATGGCACGCAGAGTATTCGTGCCTTATTGTTTGATCTTAGTGGCAATTTGGTTGCCAAAAGCCGTGTCGAATTGGAAGCCTATTTTTCAGATAACCCCGGCTGGGCCGAGCAGCAACCGGGGTATTTCTGGCAAATGCTGGCTAAATCCTGTCAAGCCTTATGGCAACAGCCACAGGTGATAGAGCAAAATTTAAAGGATAAAATCATAGCCGTCACCGTTACTACGCAAAGGGGAACAGTGGTTAATTTAGACAAGGATGGCCAGGTGCTACGTCCTGCCATACTCTGGCTGGATCAGCGCCTAAGCGAGATAACCAGGCCCATGCCCTGGTATTGGCGCCTTGTCTTTTCCTGTATTCGCCAGTCCAATGTTATCGAATACTTTAGGCGTAAAGCACAGGCCAACTGGTTAGAGCAGAACCAGCTGGATGTTTGGCAAAAAACCGATAAGTTTCTGTTACTGTCCGGTTACTTAACCTACATGCTTACCGGACAGTTTAAAGACTCGGTGGCTAGCATGGTGGGCTACTTGCCATTTAATTATAAGAAGCAGCAATGGGCCAGGCCTGGTGACTGGAAGTGGCAGGCCTTACCCATCAAGCCAAGCATGTTGCCAGAGCTGGTAAAGCCGGGGCAAATTTTGGGCGAAATATCGGCGAGTGCGGCAAAAATAACCGGGCTTAAACAAGGAACCAAACTCATTGCCTCTGCGTCGGATAAGGCCTGTGAAGTGTTGGGCTCCGGCTGTATCGAGCCGCAAACCGCAAGTTTAAGCTATGGTACGACAGCGACAATAAACACCAATAATCATAAGTATGTCGAGCCACAGGCCTTTATTCCGCCTTACCCCTCTGCGATACCGGATCAATTTAATAGCGAGATCATGATCTATCGCGGCTTCTGGATGGTGAACTGGTTTAAGCAGGAATTTGGCCAGCGTGAGATGTTAAAGGCCAAAGAGCAGGGCGTAAGCCCGGAGAGTTTGTTCGACGAACTCGTTGGCCAGGTGCCTCCTGGCTCAATGGGCTTAATGTTGCAGCCTTATTGGTCGCCAGGGCTTAAAAACCTCGAAGCCAAGGGCGCCATTATTGGCTTTGGCGATGTTCATACCCGGGCCCATATTTACAGGGCGATCTTGGAAGGGGTGGCTTATGCCCTTAAAGAAGGCAAGGAAACGCTGGAGAAGCGACAAGGCAGGAAGATTACACGTTTGATGGTATCTGGGGGCGGTTCACAGTCCGATGCCGCGCTGCAACTAACGGCGGATATTTTTAATCTGCCGGTGCACAGGCCTCATACCTATGAAACATCCGGCCTTGGCGCCGCCATTAATGTAGCAGTAGGCTGCGGTTATTATAAAGACTATGCCCAGGCGATTGCGGCAATGACACGCATAGAACAGTCTTTTCAGCCTAATAAATCCAATGTTGCGCTATACGAGAAATTATATCGTCGTGTTTATCGAAAAATGTACCCCAGTTTAAAACCCATATACCAAGAGATTAAAAAAATTACCGGCTACCCCGAGTAGCACCAGCTAATTACAACTAAAAAAACAGAAAGGAAAGCAATATGGTTTATACACGTCGCAAATTTATAAAAACCTTGGCCGTGAGTGCCGGTGCCCTAGTCACTTCGAGCCTGGTGGGCTGTGGTGGTTCTGATAAGGACTCAAGCACACCAGACCCTGCTCCGGTAGAACCAAGCTTTATAGATGGTAGCCAGTATTTTCCTCAATCCGTTGTTTCTGGGGATCCCAAGCCGGATTCTGTGATTTTGTGGACGCGAATTGACAACGGTTCTGGCGCCGATACGCCAGTAATGCTGCAAGTGTCAGCAGATGAAAGCTTTTCTTCTTTAGTGGTGGAAGAAAGTTTTGATGCCTTGGCGGCATCGGATCACTGTTTAAAAATCAGGGTTACCGATCTGGCACCTGGCCAGCATTATTATTATCGCTTTATTTATCAGCTGGGAGGAAATAATTATGTTAGCCGCACCGGCAGAACAAAAACCGCGCCATCTCTTGACAGTGATTCTAAGGTAAAATTTGCTTATGTTTCCTGCCAGGACTATATCGGCCGCTATTACAATACTTATTTGTCCATTCTAGATAATGATGACTTGGATTTTGTAATCCACCTTGGCGACTATATCTATGAAACTACCGGGGATGAACTGTTTCAAGCCACGGGTAGTGAGCGCAGTATCACCTTTAGTGATCAGGAAGGGGCGCTTACCATAGGGGTGGGTGAAAGTGCCAGCCAGGCCGCGAACAGCCTGGATAACTACCGTCAGCTCTATAAGGTATACCGTAGCGATGAACTTTTACAAAGAGTGCATGAAAGATTTCCCATGATTGCCATATGGGATGATCACGAGTTTTCAGATGATAGCTGGAGCGATCGTGCGACTTATCTGGATGGCGCCGCCGATGAGCAGCAGACACAGCGTAAGAAAAACTCTGAAATTGCTTACTTTGAGTTTATGCCAATAGATCATGAACAGCCGCATACAGAGGCAGGTTTAGCCAGCGGCTTGCTGGCAATTGATGACAGTCATTTATATCCGAATACCCGTATTTATCGTGACTTTCATTTCGGTAAGCACCTGCATTTGGCCATGACGGACTTTAGAACAAACCGCCCGGACCATATCTTGCCTGAAGACGCCTTCCCGGGGGCGGTTGAAATGGATCAGGCAACATTGACCGGCTTTTTGCTCGCAACCGGCATGCCGCAGGCACAAGCGGATGCAGTTGTCGGCCAGATGTCACCCTATGTTAATATCGATGATGCCATGTTTGCACCTTACAAGGCGGCGTTTGCCGAGGTCTTTACCGGTTTATACGCTCAGGAACTGATGGCAAGGGTAGAAATGACTCAAGACGAGGCATTAGCCAAGGGACAGCAAAGAGCCCTGGCTGCTGTTCAGGGCAAACTTGCCACCAGTTATTTGAATCAGGTGCTATCTGGCGCCAAGGCCAGCCTTGCGGCAGACCATCCCATCCAGCAATTGCCAGCCTTACCGGAAGTTGGTGTCGAACAGGGCATAGCATTTTATACGCTAGGTAAAACCTCACTGTTTAACTATCTGGGCAGCCGCTATCTGGTGATCAAGGATACCTATGACATCTATGCTGGCTATAAGGAGTTTATGGCGCAGCAACAGGGGCAATCGGTACAGGGCGGCTTTGATGCGGCGCAAACTGACTGGCTTGCACAAACCTTTGCCACGTCTGCCAGTACCTGGAAGATGCTGGGCAGCTCGGTATCCTTTACCCCCTTGATATTTGATCTTTCCGCCAGTCGTCCCGACTCAGGGCTGCCCTTGCTTGAAGGCGTGCTAAGCTCGGACTCAATTCCAAGCGCTTTAAAACAAAGGTTTTATTTGGAAGCGGACCAGTGGGATGGTTTTCCTCAATATAAATCTACCTTCGTTGATGATGTCTTAAGCCAGTTCGGTGTTATCAGTTTGGGCGGCGATATTCATAGCAGTTATGTTACCGAGCATAAGGCGAATGCGGTAACAGGTAAAAAGTCATTTAACCTTACAACCTCTTCTGTCTCTTCCGGAACCTTTGGCTCGTTTTTGGAAAATGGCATGAATCAAGTGCTGTCTCAGTTAGGCGATGTAGATCCGCAAATTTCTTCCCTGCCTTTCTATTTCGATACTCTAGTGAGAACGGCAACCAAGCGTGATGATATTAGTGATGATCTGGTCTTTTCGCGGATGTGGGAGCATGGTGTCGCCATTGTAGAGGTAGAGGCCGACCAGGTACTGGTTAACTTTCATAATGTCGGCAGCGAGTTTCATGAAGTTGACTCTACCAGCAGGAGTTACTATGACAAAGCTGACGAGTATCTTGCCATGGTGCGTTTATACAAGTTTAGAATTGCCAATGGTGAGCTGGAACAGCTCGACTAGTCCATGATCCCTTATCGAATAGATAACGGCTAACAATAGCCAATTAAAGCTTGTTATTTTAAAAACACACTATATTATGAAAATCTAATATAGTGTGTTTTTATATTATCTATAAGGAATGAAAAATGAAGGTAGAAGTTGACTTACTCGCTGATCAGCAATTAAAAGCAAGCGTTGGTGAGCATGAAATTATCAGCGATCAAAGTATAGCTGCAGGCGGAGCAGAGGCCTATCCTGAGCCGTTTCAATACTTTCTAGCCAGCATGCCTATGTGCGCGGCCTTTTATATTCGTAAATTTTGTCAACAAAGAGATATTTCAACGGATGGCATACGTGTTATTCAAAACAAAGAAGATCTGACGGACGAAAAGTATAAGAAGAAATTCAATATTGAAGTGGAACTACCCGATAGTTTTCCCAAAAAGTACCGCAAGGCACTGATAGCCGCCGCCAATACCTGCACCGTTAAAAAGGTGATCCAGGCTGTACCCGAATTTGAAATCAGCCTGAGCTAGATTTTACACTTATTAACAAGAGTGACATTTAGCAATAACAACTAACATTTATCGCCTTGTTCCTGTTCCTTTCGTTCGTTTTAATCATTAACAGTAGATAAACCGCACTTTGTACCGGGAACCATAAGTGAAATTAATCAAGAGCTCCCTTTTATTATTGGACTTGTTTCAATAAATAAGTTTGATCTGATACTTAGCTTTAAAGATATAAATGAGCGCATGGTGTTGAAGAATATGACCATGAACTTATCTGGAAAAATGAGTGGCTAGCGGCCCGTCACTTACGAGAAAAGCTTTCTTACCACGGTAAAGAAACTGTCCTTTTTAAAGGGCTGCTCGGGCATAACATAGGTTTCCTTTATTGGCGTTAAGCGCAATGATACCGTAGCACCGTGCCCCCATGGCCACCAAATAGCAACCATGGCAGGTTGATCACCGAAAGCAGGGGACGTGAACAAGATTTGTTCTTTTGACAGCTTGGTAAGGTCGCCCAATTGATCGAATAAAGATTTGGGCGCCTTTTTGATGGTTTTTCTGTTCCATTCGTGATCGAATTGCTCTCGCAAGACAGAAAGTGTTTTGTCCTTTTTATTACGAGCAAACTCAGACAACATGGCCTTGTGGTTGTCTTCCCATCGCCATGTTAAATCATCTCCAAATGCTTGTGCGATACTCTTAGTGGTGTCTTCAACATAACGTTGATTCAAGCGCATCTATATTTCCCTTATCAGCTTGTTTGAATATAAAAATTTAACGCCATGATTTTATTGACTCATTTTAAAAAATCAACGTATTTTGGATACTAAGACGCGTCTTCTACCCGGATTGACGCTTTAATAATTTTAATTTCACTCTGTGTTCTACCGCTTCGCGCCCCCAGCTTTTCTATTTTTGCTAGGGTATCGTCTAGACCGGCAACGGTTTCACCAAAAACCGTATGGCGCCCGTCTAGAAAAGGGGTTGGCCCAAAGGTAATAAAAAACTGGCTGCCATCCGTTCCTGGTCCGGCATTGGCCATGCTCAATATACCGGCCTCATTATGAGATGTGTTGCCGTCAAACTCACCTTGGTAACGATAACCCGGATTACCACGGCCATTACCCAAGGGATCCCCACCTTGGGCCATAAAGCCCGGGATAACCCGGTGAAACAGCAAACCGTCATAAAAGCCAAGTTCTGTTAAATAAATGGTACTGGAGACGTGCATGGGGGCCGTATCGGCAAACAACCTTATGCTTAATAAGCCCTGGTTTGTTTCCAGATCCCAAAAATAATGCTTATTCTGGCTAAAACTCACTTGTTCGGGTTTAGGCAATTTTGTTTTCCAATCCGGCTGGCTTTTATCAATGTTTTGCTGACTGATAAAATTATCAACACTTTTGATGGCTTGATCCGGTCCGAAACAGCCCGTTAATGTAAGGCATAATAAAATACCTGTAAGTAATATTTTCGTCATAATTGGAGTAAATCACTGCGTTTTTATTGTATTTAGTATTATCGATAAAATACCTATTTCTAGTCAACATAGCGACTAGTGTAAGATGTAGATCTAACCTTAAAAAGGCACCTTTTGTTCACCAACTAAACATTAACCTACCTTATTTAACTATTTATATTTGAATAATTCCGCTTTATCGGCCATATTTAAAAGTCTGTTACAAGGAGGTAGAAAATATGAACATTGATGATGTTGAAAGGTTAAACCAACTCTCAGATAAAGCTATCCATGAAACAGCTACAGCCAGTGAAGTTAAGGAATTTACCCGGTTGCTCGAGGAATGGAATTCAGAAAGCCACCAAATAAAAATCGAAAATTACTTCACTAGGGCTCAATCCTTAAGTGACTCGAGAAATAGATCCTTTTAAAACCAGCCAATTAACAAGGAATGTTAATAATGAATGAAAAAGAACTAGCACGTTTTAATTTATTATCTGAAAAAGTGGTTAATGATGCCGCAAGCATGGAAGAGTTTATTGAATTTCATGAGCTGCTTAAAGCATGGAACTTGGCCGAAGACTTAAATGTTCTTAGAACCTTTGATGAACATAAGGTTTAGCTGTTATTAGCCTAATTGAGACAAGGTTGTCGGGTTGTTATCCTTCACCGATGAGCTAGATTGTGCTGGCGGTATGGAAATCAGTGACGAAAGAGCAAAAAATTTCAGCCATGGTTGCGCCAAGAGCCGTTGGCTTGTTTTTAGCAAAACAACTTGGTGTAGAAGCTAAAGTTATTCTTCAGGCAGAAGAAAAGCCCAGTCGCGATAGCGGTTAAAAAGGGCAATAGCAAGTTATACCAAGTTAAGTTTGTGAAAATAGTTAATAAATAACGGCAGGTTAGCTTTTGTCCATCTATAATCTAGTTTTAAAAATTTAAAACACTTGCTGTTACTGCCCTAAAAGGATTTTTACCGTGGAAAAAATCTCTCCTCCATTACAACTTGTAGAAACTTGGCTTGAAATTGCCGGCAATGACAATTTTCCAGATGCACAAGAGATAGCAAATCGGAATCTTCAGCTAAATTTTGATAATATAAACCAGGCTAAACACTATGTGGAATTAGAAATGTTAAAACTAGGCGAAAAATGAAAACACAGCCGCTAACTAAATATCTTTGTCTAATATCAACTTACAAATTCGTCTTGCAAAAAGCTCGAATAAATAGCTAACTTATACCATAGTTACCTTGTTAAATCTCACTACAAGGATAGTTAGTCATGGATGATGAGCAACTTGAACGTTTTATTACGTTGTCAGAAAGAATTCTTAAAGAAAAAGCCTCAACACAGGAATTACATGAATTCCAACAGTTACTTTCTATGTGGAACAGCACTGCTGAATTTACATTATTTCAGGGCATAGAAAGCTCCAGACTTTAAACTTAATCGAAGGGGTGAAAGCCCCTTTAGGAAGCGGATTAATAGACTGGTTGACCAGATCGAACATTAACAAAGAGTAGTTAACTAAAGCATTTCTTTTTACGCTCCTCACTCTTCTTCAAATAACTCTGAATTTTTATTTCTTTGCATCCAAACCTAGACTTCGATGCATCTAATTAACCAGCAAGTTTTTAAAAATTGCATATGACCTGCTGTAGCTGTTCTTACACCAATGTGATGAAGGTAAAAGCCTTCTCCACAAAACAGGTGCACATTTAACTGACTTAGCTTCATCGAAAGCTAAGCTACGAATATAAAAAAAGTATATGAAGATAAAAAGACATAAAAACATGACTTGGTGCCATGTATTAACCTTACTAGTTAGCTGTTCATTATTACCAGTTTCAAGTGAACCAATATTAAATTTTTCTGATGATAGAAAGCTATCATTGCAAACCAGTAACACAGTTCTAAAGTCCTCTGCAATAAGCATATTGGGCTCATCGACAACTTACTACCAGCAAGTGAGCCAGGCAAGGGAACTGATTATCGGCGGTTCATGCGACAAAGGACTGAAATTCATCAATGAGGCTTTAAATTACTTTGCTGATGACGGTGATTTATGGTTGTTAAAAGGAATTTGCCTACAAAAATTAGCTAGGCATAAAGAGGCTGTTTCTCCACTTATAAAGGCACTTGAACTAGGATTCACGCCTTGGGATGCACAGCAGCATCAGAACCCAAACGACATAATGATAAGAATAGCCGCATCTTTTGCCCAACTTGGCAATACCGAACAAGCCGTAAAATGGCTAAAACTTGGAATAAAACAAAGGTACGATGATAGGCTAGGAATTGCCAAGCTTGCCGAATTCGATTCCTTAAAGGCTAATGAAGACTTTAAAAAGCTCGCTTTAATAATGGATACACAGGACTTATCGCGCGTGCAAGGCTGGCAGTTAGACTTGGCATTGTTAGCTGAACAAGTCAACCAGCTTCACATAGATCCGGATCAAAGCATATCGGAAGAACGGCTGATTCATCTCCTGGTCGAAATAGAGCAAAGTATACCTGAGCTGACCGACCAGCAAATTCTTGCTCACATAGACTTGTTTATAGGAGCACTTGGTGGCGGTCACGATCTATTTTGGCCTGTCAGTGCCAAAAAAGGCGCTTTGATGCCATTTGCCTTAAAGGTTTATTGGTTTAACGACGGCCTGTACATTATCGATGCCTATGATCCCTCATTGATTGGCAGCAAAATTGAGTATTTCAATCATACCTCTGCTAATGACGCTTATATCAAGGTAGCCAAGGCATTTCCCGGAGATAATGACATGCATGCGCGTTGGATGTCTGCCCGCCACCTTACCCAGGCATATACGCTAGAAGTGTTAGGCATCGTTGATGATGCAAACGATATTAAGCTGACGATTGTGGATGAGCATAATCGACGTCGACAAGTCATTCCTAAGCGAAAACCTTTTACACCTATGAGTCCGGCTTTAAAAGCACAGGATTCAGGTAAAATACCACTCTACCTAAGTCAGTTAGACAATGAATACTGGCTAAAGCTGCTACCCGAGATAAGCGCTTTATATGTACAGTTGAATGAAGTAGGCAATAAAGGCAATGACGAAGAAAGCTTGCAGGCATTTGCCAAGCGTATGGGGCAAACAGCAAGGTCAAGCCAGGCAAAGCACCTGATACTAGATCTTAGACACTCTCACGGTGGCAACGGATATTTGTTACCGCACCTGTTACGCGAATTAATCGCGTTTGAAACGTTAAGTAGCCAGCACAAGCTTTATGTGATTATTGGCCGTAATACCTTTTCGGCCAGTCAAAACCTGATCACAGACCTGGACTGGATAAGTGACCCGATTTTTGTCGGTGAACCTAGTGGCTCTCGCCCCAATGCCCCTTCTGAGTCGGGTCAATTATATCTGCCATATAGCGGCGCTCGTGGGCTTTTATCTTCTCAGTTTCACCAGCACTCTTGGCCGGAAGATCATCGGATCTGGATCGCTCCTGACATTCCCGTCGCTTTAACGTCCAAGGCGTATTTTGCGGGAAAAGACCCGGCTATGGATGCCATCAGTAAGCTTATTACACTAACGAACAAACAATAAACTTTAAGGATAATAATGAAAAAAAGCACACTTAGCATTGCACTTTCAGCCCTGACGCTTCTCCTAACATCAGCCAACTGCATAGCACAAAGCCTTCAAGAAGCCGATTTTATGTTGACGAATGTTAATATCATACCTATGAATGAAAACCGGGTACTCAAAAATAAAACCTTAGTTGTCAAGGATGAAAAAATCATAGATATAATCGATGAACCTGAGTCTGGGAAATTTCGAGCTGCAAAGGTTATCAACGGTAAAGGAAACTTTGTAATTCCTGGTTTGGCCGATATGCATATACATATGCGCATGGATCCACAAGCCATGTTTAACTTGTTTTTAGCTAATGGTGTAACTACGGTTAGCAATGCACGCCTAGGTGATGGCGATGGTAAAGTTAACCATATAAAGCTAAAACAGTCTGTTGCTCAAAACAAAATGTTAGGGCCAAGGTACCTGGTTAGCGGACCACAACTTACCCCAAAAAATATTCCTGACCTTGCCAGTGTTGCCAAAATACTGGAGGAACACGTCAGAGAAGGGTATGACGTTATTAAAGTGCACCAAGACTTACCCTTTGATGTTTATGATGCTTTGATCAAGGGAGCCCAAAAAAAAGGCCTGCGCATAACCGGGCATACACAACATCAGATGCCACTTAAACAGTCCCTCCGCATGAGTTCGATAGAGCATGCAGAAGAGATCCTGTATGTATCTAAGGATGGCTTTGGAGAAATTGCCGCTGATTTTTTTGAGTTCATGCCGCTCTACTATCAACATGTAGAACAGTTGGATAACGCAGAATATCGTCATGCAATGATTGAACAGATCAAGCAATCCGGCATATACCTCGACCCGACCTTAATTATTTACAAAATGATTTCCGTCTGGGCAGGAAACGAGTCATTCAAACAACATAAAAAAGATCCACAATTAAACTACATTCCGACAAATACGAGAGAGTGGTATTTAGGTGAAGAATCTAATCCTTATCGGGCAGAAGGCTTTCCATTATCTGAAGAGCACTTAAACAGCAATGTTGCCAAGCTAAAAAACATAGTTAAGGAACTTAATCAATCCGGGGTGCCATTGCTACTGGGAACAGACTCCTTTGGCACTTTGGTCCCCGGCTTTTCTGTGCATCAAGAATTGCAACTCTATGTTGAGTCAGGCTTGACGCCCTACGAAGCACTAAAAACTAGTACGGTAAATGTTGCCAAGTATCTGGAAGAGTATGATAGAACTGGAAGCATCGAAAAAGATAAGCGAGCAGATTTTGTGCTCTTAGGTGCTAATCCTCTAATTGATATTAAAAATACAACGAAAATTAACGGGGTGTTTACTCATGGAAACTGGTTAACATCCAGCCAACTACAATCAATGCTGGAAGAGGCAAAACATATTAATAATTTGTAGAAGTTAAGATCCGATTTTTAGTATGCAGCATGAGAGTTACCTTTTTATTTAGCTTGGATTCGACACCCATACAATAAACTGGTCACTCTCTATTTTAAATAGTGAAGTGTCAGTTCAGATTGAAACTTCTATAACTAAGTGCATGCTGTAGAAACAATTAATTGAACTAGTTCAGATGCTTTCCTATCGAATCGACAATGAAATCTATAAAACATTTCAATTTTAAAGAACTTTGATAAGGTTTATAAAATACGGCATTTATCGGCTGGTAGCTTTCAATAGTTGATTCTCTTAACACTTGTATCAGGCTTCCTTCCGCTAAATCTTGGCCAGTCATAAAGTCAGCTAAACAGGCTATGCCCATACCGCTTAATACAGCTTGCCTTATCAAAGAGCCACTACTACATGTAAGGTGAGGATTAAGCTCAAACCTAGTACCGACACCATGCTTTAACGGCCAATTATTCAGACTAATAGGCTGTGAGAATCCGATACATTTATGATTTTTCAGTTCACTAACTTTTCGGGGGACACCGTATTTTTCGATATAAGCAGGACTTGCTAATATACGAAGTTGAGAACGCCCAACTGAACGATAATATAATGAAGAGTCCTTTAATTGCCCAATTCTGAAGGCTACATCAACTTGTTTTTCAATCAAGTCTATTTGCTTGTCGAAACTGGCTAATTCAATTTCAACCTTAGGATACAGGGATATAAACTTATCGAGATAAGGAATAATACAATGCTCTAAAAATGGAGTTGGTGCATCCACTTTTAATTTGCCACGAGGCGTTGCATGCCGCCATGCGGCATTATCTTGAATGTCATTGATATAACTCAGAGCCTTTTGTGCTTTTTCCGTAACAATTCGACCTTCATCTGTAAGGCTAATGCGCCTGGTTGTTCGGGTAAAAAGCTGTAAGCCTAATTGCTTCTCTAATTGGCTGATTTTTCGGCTGATTGCCGAGGGGGTTTGCCCTAATAACTCCGCCGATTTACTAAAACTGCCACTGTTATTAACTGACACCAGCACCCTTAATTGCTCCAAGGTTAAGCTCATTTGTTCCAGGCTCGCACAAGTATTATTCTATTAGTGATATTTTAGTTCAGCACTCTACAGATTAATATGCTCTCGTCTTAATTTTTGGAGAAGCAAAGATGAACTTACAACTGACAAATAAAGTGGCACTTGTCACGGCGTCAACAGGTGGGATAGGCTTAGAAATTGCTAAGTCACTTGCTGTAGAGGGGGCTATTGTGATTGTTAATGGTCGCTCCGCAACCAGTGTTGACAATGCATTTGCGAAAATACTCAAAGAAGCACCAAATGCCAAACTGGAAAGCCTTATAGCCGACAACGCGACCCTAGAGGGGAATGAGATAACAACAAAGACTTTTCCTGAAGTTGATATTCTAATTAATAACTTGGGCATTTATGAGTCAGCCGACTTTTAAAAAGCACGGATGAACAATGGCAGCGCATGATGGATGTGAATATTATGAGCGGTGTGCGCTTGTCTCGTTTCTATTTAAAAAGCATGCTTGAAAAAAATGAAGGTCGAATCATCTTTATTTCTAGCGAATCCGCCGTAAACCCGGCGCCTGAGATGGCACATTATAGTGCAACGAAAACCATGCAAATGTCACTCTCTCGTAGCCTGTCGGAGTTAACCAAAGGAACAAATATTACCGTAAACACCTTACTGCCCGGCTCAACAAAGACTGAGGGAGTACAGGAGTTCGTTCAAAATTTATTTCCTACGCTAGAATATGAAGCGGCCGAGCAGAAGTTTATGAGTGAAAATAGATCAACCTCCCTTATTGGCAGACTAATAGAGCCAAAAGAAATTGCCGATTTTGCTGCCTTTATAAGTAGTCCGCTTGCTTCTGCAATTAACGGGGCGGCACTTAGAGTGGATGGCGGCATTGTCCGCTCAATTTTTTAAGAGATTAAAGCTTCTATTACTTAAAAACAGCCTACTAAGGGCTGTTTGCTTTATCTTCCCTAGACAAATAAGGCCAACTTTGGTGATATTTGATGGTTTGCTGCTGGCTGGTAATGTCATTTCCGCTAGGCGGTCTCTGACTGGAGTAAGTGAATCGCAGCTATCTTTAGTAATAAGTACGGTGTCTGAGTGACGAAACCCTCCAAGTCCTTCAATGTAAATACCCGGCTCTATGGTAAACAACATGTTTTCTGTGATTTCGTAATGGAAGCCCTTTGCTAAAAATGGTCCCTCATGTCCTGTTACTCCTATGCTATGTCCAGTACGATGAAGAATATTGTCGCCATACCCGTATTTAGTGAATAACTCGACTATTTTGTGATCAACATCGTGCATATCAACACCCGGTCGGCACATTTCAAAACATAACTGGCGCGCTTCCATCATGACTTGATAAGGTTTGATTGCTGCTCTTGGTACTTCACCCAGAAAAAATGTTCGCTCAACTTCTGTCCCATAGCCATTCATAGTTCCATTGCTTTTGTTGCAATTTTACAAGAATAGAAAATGCGGTTTAATTCATATGCTGTTTTTACATATCTAGCTTGTTCAATAAGATCAGATGATACCTGTTTGTCTTCAACAAATGCCGCGACATAATGAGGGCTAACCTCTTCAATACCTATTCGGTTATATCGCTTCATCTCTTGGCTAAATACAGTATCCCAACTGGCTTGAGACAAGAATGGAAACTCTTCATAAGTTATCAGTTTGATTTTTCCAATGGACCTACTTTCAACATGCATGACTTCTAATTTAGGTACAACGAAAGATAACTCACCATTACTGGCAAGTATTAAAATAAAAGGCCTTTCATGCACATAGTTGGCAACGTTAGTCAGCCAATAAACGCTATCAGGAGCGGTGATAACAAAGCTATCTAACTGTTGCTTTGCCATCAAAGCCAACACTTTATCTTTTCGTGTATTCATTTCTTCAATAGTAGGATCGGTAAATACCGGGGTAAGTGTCATAATTTGCCTTTAAATTGAGAAAATTAGTTTGGTGTATTTGTTTACTTGGCAATGTGCTATCTAGGAAAACAGCACAAACTGACAGAAATAGAGAAAACAAATCTATCATGTTGTTAACTTTTTAGATTGCTCATCAGTAAGTTAAAGGTTTGAATTGCAGCATCTGGATTATTTCTATCTGGGCAGTGAAACCAGTCTGGAGAATACAAATACTGGATGTTATTGAATTGGTGCTTGAGCTTGGCATGAGTAAAGCACAAATTAGTAAAACATTTAAATCAAGTTATGGCATGAATATTACTGAATATTTGACTCAAAAGCGCCTCTCTAAAGCATTAGAGCTAATTAACGAAGGTAAGCTTTCCGTCTTGCAGGTAGCCTTAGCAGTGGGGTATACCAACCAGTCCAGTTTTGGTCGGGCATTTAAAAAGTTCTACGGTTACTCTCCGCTAAAGGACAGGATCTAAATTAATTGCTATCGAGTTGTTTAGTTATTGATGAACTCTCAATATTTTGCCGATTGTGAAATTTGCTTTAGCTCAGTTTTCCAAAATTGTCAGTATAACGATCTGGAGCTAGTGCTTAGATAGAATTTCCCGTATGACTTTAACTTACCTGCATTTTTTTGTATTGACTGGGCGTTAGGTCTGAGTGCTTTTTAAACTCGCTGTAAAAGGAAGACTTACTATTAAATCCAACTTCATAAGTAATATCGATAATCGTCATTTTAGTTTCCCGTAACAGGCGTTTGGCTTCATTAATTCGATAACTGTTGATTAAGTCATAATAACTACCCCCGGTATTTTGATTGATAATTTGTGATAGATGGTGATGACTTAAGTTGAGTTTTGACGCTAGTACCTTTAACGATATGTTTGCATCTTTATAAATTCCTGTTTCCAATAATATGGTTAAATCAGTGATGACTTCCGAAGCCCTATCTGGCGTCACGGAAGAGCGATATGGCTTATTGTGCTTTGAATCATGCTCTTTAGGCAGTGCTTGGCTGACTTCTTGCCTTCCATTGCATTTGTTATCTATTTCGGCAACCGACGTTTGCCACCAGCAGTGACCCAAGTTTGGCAGGTATTTATATACAAGGCTTGTCATTGCCAGCATGGCAATAATTACTACAGATAAGGCCCAGGTATATTCACCAGGCAGACGGATCAGAAAAAATATAAACACCAGAAGAATACATGAGCTCATGCTGATTATTGCTGTTTTTAGCTTTTTAATTTCTCTGAGTACATCTTTTTTCTTTTGATTTAATTCTATGTGTAGTTCCCGCCAAATTAACTGAAAGTAGAAAACGCCAACGGTTGCGATTATGCCAAAACGAGTGAAGCGCATCGGTGTGATTGACAAAGGCCACGACCTGTTCACATCGAGTAGAAAGTCTATTTTTCCCCAATAATCAAGCATGTTATAGGGCAGCATTAGTGCAAAGTAAGCTAGTGGTAAGAGCAAATGCTTCAAGTCATTCTTATTGAATTCACTGTCAAGTCTAATGGTGGACTTAAAGTATAGGTAAAAAAATACCGGTATGGCGGCAGATAACGGCCCTGAAAAAGAAAGAAGATATATTTCCCATTCCCTTATGTTTTCTTCAAAAAAGGCCAGTTCCAGTAACACACTAGCAAAACCAAGCATTGTCATTACAAACATAGTTTTGGCCTTGTTGTTTTGATGCTTAGTTGTTAATACCAACAGGGTCATAACGCAGCTAAATACTACGGCGATATACAGGGTAATAGTTATTAATTTCATTTGCTGGACATAGTTCCTACATTTTCACATATCAGCTCAAATAATGCTCTTCTAGTGTCATTCATTCCTAGCTAATGGAGTTCGAGTTCGCCGGGGATTGTTAACCCTATGTATTTTAACTATAAAATATATGTTATTGCCGATGGAGCCGGTCGAGTATTTTGATGTGCCTGTATAAGATAACGGAGCTTTACTTGAAAAAAAAGAGTGATTGTAAAATGAGTAATATGAGTTTATCTAAAAACTTTGGCTGGTTGATTTCCTTATCCATGATAGTGCTGGCTATCTTATGGGCATTTGCAGCGCAACTGCATTCTGCCAATAACTATCAGAATATAAATGAACAAGAATTCTCCCAACAAAATGCATTAAAACACTTAAAGGTTATTAGTACCAAACCGCATTTTGTCGGGGCACAGGACCACTTAAATGTGCGTAAATATCTGGTCGCGGAATTGCAAAAGCTTGGTTTGGAAGTCGAAACTTTCCAACACTTGTCAACAGAGTTTCATCGTTCGGTTGGTACAAAAACCAATAATATTATTGCAAAAGTCAACGGCACTACTAGCGGTAAAGCATTAGCGTTAGTTTCTCACTATGACTCGAGTACTCACTCATCCATGGGAGCCAGCGACGCCGGTAGTGGCATTGTAACCATACTTGAAGCTGTTCGCGCCTTTCTGGCCGGAGGAAAACAACCTAAAAACGATATCATTATTGTTATGACAGATGCAGAAGAGCAGGGGCTGTTGGGGGCCAGTGCATTTGTTAATTTTCATCCCTGGGCAAAAGATATTGGCTTAGTGCTTAATTTTGAAGCAAGAGGCTCGGGTGGCCCGAGTTACATGCTGATAGAGACAAATGGCGGTAATAAAAAATTAGTCCAGGCCTTTAAAAACGCCGAAGTTAGTATTCCTGTCGCCAATTCTCTGATGTATGCGGTGTATAAGTTGTTACCTAATGACAGTGATTTAACGGTATTTAAAGAGCAGGCAGATATTGACGGTTTTAATTTTGCCTTTATTGATGACCACTTTGATTATCATACCATTCAGGATTCCTATCAACGAATAGATAGAGAAAGCCTAAACCATCAGGCCGACTATTTGATGGCCCTACTAAAATACTTTGCTTTTGCAGATCTCAGTCGGTTGAAATCTGACCAAGATATGATTTATTTTAATTTTCCAGGTCTTGATATGGTGATATATCCTGTCCCATGGGTTACTCCTATGGCACTACTTGCTGCGCTGTTATTAGTATTAATCACCTTGATAGGCCTCAAACGAAAAACACTGTCGGTAAAAGGGGTAACTGTCGGTTTTGTTCCACTTTTTGCATCCTTGGCTATTGCCGGTGGAATAGGGTATTGGGGCTGGCAGTTATTGCTACTTATTTTTCCTCAATATGCCGATATACCACAAGGATTCACCTATAATGGACACTGGATTTTAGCGAGTCTTGTCGGTTTCACCTGTGCAATAACTTTATATATTTATCAGAAATTTAATAGAAGCTACGCTAGCAATGACTTATTTTTTGCCCCAATAGCCTTATGGTTGGTGGTGAACATTGTGATTGCTTTACATTTACCAGGGGCTGGCTTTTTTAGCCTTCCACTTTATTTAGCGCTAGCATGCTTTGCTCTTAATATCTTCGGCGACTTGGCAAGGTCAAGGCTAATCTTATTGGCAACATTACTTACCTTGCCTTCCATGATGCTGCTATCACCTTTAATCCCGCTATTTGTTGTCGGGCTGGGATTGAAAGCGGCTTTTATTGGTACCTTGCTTAGCTGTTTGACGCTGGTATTACTGGTGCCCGTGTTTTGTAATTACCCGGTAAGGAACCGCTTAACCATAGTGGCTAGTTTTTTATCCATAGTGTTTCTGACAATATCTGCTGTTCAGTCCGGTTATACTGAGGAGCGCAAGAAGCCTAACAGTGTGAATTATGTCTATGATCAAGATACTGACCGTGCTTTTATGATCAGTTATAACCGTACCTTGGATGAATTTACCAGTCAGTTTTTTAATAAAGAGCCCATGATTGAACCCTGGGACGCATCCGTCTATCCGGAAAATTATCGAACAAAAGTTCGATACTACCAACCAAGGGAAAAACTCGCCCTTGACGCTGCAAAGGTAGAAGTTTTGAAAGATGAGATGACGGGTAGCTCGAGAAATATAATCTTATTAATTAGCCCTCAGCGAGTGACGAATATTATTCAGCTGGCAAGTGATAACGAGCTGCATATAGACAAAATGTCGGTTAATGGACAAATGCTATCCAGCCAACAAAATGTTATTAGCAAAGAAGTAAAAGGCGGCTTTTTCTTTAAATATGTCTTATCAGCCCCAAGTGAAAAGGTCAGGGTAGAGTTAACTGTGCCTAGCAGCAGCGAGCTATCATTAAAAGTATTCGAAACTTCCTTTGACCTTTTTGAAAGGGTAAAAGATATCCAGGCAAGAAGCTCAGTGTTTATGCCGGAGCCCTTTATCGTAAATGATGCTACCATCATCGGCCAGTCCGTTAATTTCAATCAAGATCATTGAAATTAAGCAATTGATTCGTTAAAACATAAGGGGGGCTAGTGTAGCTTATGGAACTGACTGATTATGTTATAATTTTTTCAATGCCTTTTATTCAGCGCAGTGATAAGCGGCTAAGAGAAGCCTTTATCTGGTTAATAGTAGTTCATTCTAATCCATAAGGAATTGTGAAGGTAAATTGAGCTCCATCGTTTTTTTGGCTGTTTGCTGAAATTTTTCCATTATGAGCCGCTAGAATCTCTCTACAAATTGCTAAACCAAGTCCTGTCCCTCCTCCTCCAGTGCGGGTTTTAGTACTCTGAGTAAATTTATCGAATATACTATCCAGCTCGTTTTCAGGAATACCAACGCCTGTATCAACTATAGTCACGGAAACATTGGAGGTTCCAGGTGTTAATTGGTTGTTATTTACTGATTCATTCATGGGATAAGCGCTAAAAAATATAGTGATTTTGCCATTGTTGGGAGTAAATTTTATAGCGTTAGATAAAATGTTTTGCACCACTTGCAGGATTTTATTAGCGTCGAAATAAGCAACTGTTGACACTTGAGGCGCGCTGATAGATATATTGATGGATTTATCTTCTATCAGAGGGGTTAGCTCTTGAATGCTGCGAGTAACTATGTCCATCAAATCATTTTGTTCGCAACAAAGCTCTACTTTACCTGCCTCGAGTTTAGACAAATCCAGCAAATCATTTAAAAGTATGAGCAATCGCTGACCACTTTTCTTAATATTATTAAAATACCTTAATAAAGTTTCATTGCTGCAGGACTGTATTTTGTTTATGCCTCTGTCGGAAAAGCCAAGTATTGCATGCATAGGCGTGCGTAATTCGTGTGACATATTGGCAAGAAACTCTGATTTGAGTTGATTGGCTCTTTCAGCTTCTTGCTGAAGGTTACGGTGTTTAGCTGTCAATTGTTGCATTATCATATTCTGGACTTTCACATTTTTCAGGTGTTGCAACTCATTACTGATATCAGAAACATAGCAAAGCAGTGCACTAACCCCAGTGTCTCCCATATCTTGTTCATCACTGTCAAATAGAGTGTGCCGTTCTTTTTTTAGTTTACTTATTGATATACGCAAGGGGATATTACGTCCATTATTTGATACCCCTATGATAGGTTGTTCAATATTGGAGCGTTTAGAAGCTTCAAAAAGATAGGGGACAACACTCCCTTGGTGGTTTTCAGGAAGTTGGAACAGGTTTATTGAATCGATAGCTTTATATTTCAAATCGATTTCTAGATAACCAAAAATACGTTCTGCAGCTTTGTTAAAGGTATCTATTTCATAACTTGAGTTGAGAATGATAATGCCATCCGGAGCATTGTATAACAATGCCTGCAAAATGCCTTGGGAAAAAATAAGGTCGTGAGACGCTTTTTGCATTGCTGCAATGTTGGCTTGCATCTGAAATTTTTCATCCGTTAATACATTGTTCTCTTCTTGCAATTGCTGAAGTGCTTTATTTAGATCAGCCATATTAGTCCTTTTATTTTGCTTAAAGCGAAGTTTACTCCTCAACACCATTTGATACATCTTGTAATCAATTAAGGGAGTATAGTATTTCTGCTTTCAATACCTTTTATTAAGTCTTTACACTCTGTATCGTCAACAGAAAGTATCAAACCAAGTTTTGAGAAGGCCGCGACCTTAGACCAGTCAATATTTCCATGTGGGTGAGGGGAGTTCATGCATTCTTGCAGATAAGCAGCCGTGACGATATCTGTATAGTCCAGTTCATGACCAGACTGTCTGGAAAAATTTAGATAGTCGTTAGGCACAGAAATTAATTCTTCTGGGAAATGCCAACTCTCTAGTA